>Ga0116227_10000886_pt1 | contig 62885 bp, 45 predicted proteins | sample S1TSphgellanicum_FD_89693 | JGI IMG/M metagenome (GOLD analysis project Ga0116227, IMG submission 89693) | Host-associated microbial communities from peat moss isolated from Minnesota, USA - S1T2_Fb - Sphagnum magellanicum MG | ecosystem: Host-associated > Plants > Peat moss > Unclassified... | reverse complement strand
CCGCGGTGAGTCACAGAGTATACTATAAGGGGGGAAGGTGGTGGCTTCCCCCAAGGTCCGGGCCGTGGTGAGTCTTGTGTGTCCGTGTTGCCCGTGGCTTGTCCCAACACCAAAGGGATCCAGAATGAATTCTAACCACTTTGTGTGGTTTCATGCAGGCCCGTATGAGTGAGTAAGCTTGTCAATTCTTCCTAGTCTTTCCCAGGACTTTTAGCACGCCCCTCTCACCCCCTCTAGTGCTGGAAGTCGGGATCGTGCTCCCAGTTCCAACTCCTTCCACATTGCCGCATACTTGGACCCTCAAGTGGGTCTACAAGGAACTTGGGAGCGCGACAACAGTCCCATGATGTGCAATGGCAGCTTGCAATATAGCATGAGAGGTGGTGGCGATGGCTATGGCATAAGCTGGATTAGGGATTTAGGTGATGCCCAAAATCTTCGAAAAATGTTGTTCGTAGACATCCAATGCCTCATAGTGCACATAACGAGCCAATTATTTGAATACAAATGCCTCGGTGTAATTAATGCCATACTTAAGTTCCACTTCACAAACCACAGTTGAGAAAGTTGCCCTAAACTCCTTCAAAGAAATGATACATGGGCTTTCGCTGAATTTCTCAATTCTCCCAAAGGAACTTCTTACCTTCATGATGTATATGGGTGTAGAGGTAATAACTTGCAATAGAATATACGATGATGGTGTGAAAATTGGTGTGGTAGTAGGCATACCCACTGATTAACCCCTCCAAATAGACTTTGATGTATCATTCATGTAGTTTAACTTAAACCTGAATTCTTGGTAGGAGTTGTACTGGATAACAATGGCGCTATAGACACTTGATGGTACCATCGTGAAAATCATTAACTCAAAAAAATCAATTCAAATGATTGTGTGTTACTTCGTAGCTAATACTTTGGCTCTGGTTTAGCGATAATGCTCTCATCATCTGAGGACATGGTGTTCTCCCATGCCTCAAAATTTTGTAGCAATACACAACATTAGCTATAATGTTGTAACATAACCTATGCAATTAAATGCAACCGTAATGGAAAGGTATTGAATACGTATGTACTGTATACGATTTGAAGAATACGACGCATCGACGGGGATGAACGGCAACGAACGAACGTCATTGGACGAACATCTGTGGATAGACGTTGATGGACAGAACGGGCTGGACGGACCGAATTGGAAGGACAGAATCGAACGGACGAAAGTAAACAAACAAAATCGAATGAAACCAAATGGACCAAACTAAACCGAACAAATGGACAGATGAAACTAGAAAAATGGACGAAAACGGACGAAATCATACGAACGGACAGAAGCAGACGAATGAAATCAGACGAAATCGAATGAAACCAAACAAAACCGAACAAAACCGGACAAACCAAACCTGACGTTAACGGACATCGAACGAAAGTTGATGAACATCAAATGGAACTATGGTGAACGGCATCTATAACAAACGACAATGATGATGGACAATGAACAACAACAAACGATGACGAATAACAACTACAACAAACAACGACAACAATGGACAACGACTACACTAGCAACAACACTGCAAAGCAATCCGCATCTGTAAGCTTTGCAGTGATGGCGTGCAAAAATAAATAAATAAATAAATTTCTACTTCGTGTTTTATTATTATTATTATTATTCTCTTCTTCTTCTTCTTCCAGAGCTACTACAAGGGTAACTCATTACATGACTGCAAGCTCAAAAACACACATGAGTGCCCAAATGCTAACCTCAAAACCCATGTACAAGGAAAGCAAGTGTATGTGGGGTTGCATCACCTGGTGCAAATCTTATACTACAATCAAACCTTGTGTGTGTGTGTGTGTGTACATGCTCCCAAGACCTAAAGTTAGTAGTATAACAAGCTTTGGAACTGTTCATTCCTTCCTCCTTCCGAAGCTCTAAAACTCAGAACTTCACAACTTGTAGCTTGTTTCCAATGTCCCTTCTCCCTCGCATACGCTACTACTAGTTATGGTTGTTGTTCTTGTTCTTGTTGTAATTATAGTACAAGAGTGGGAAAAAAAAAATAGCAACAACTCAAAAACACAAGAAACCAACAAGCAAAAAAAACCCAAGAAACTCAAAGTCAAAAAAAATCTACCACTTTCAACATTAAGCGACAAAGAGGAGTTTTTCTAGAATTAAATTAAAAAGAAGGAAAGAAAATGTAGTGTATGTAAATGGTGGCTGTGTAATAGTTGCCATGAGCATCTAAAAATCCAGTTTAACTATGGAAGAAACTCTCCCTAACAAAGGAATTCTAGAAAAACTAACAAGAAAAGGAAGAGCTTGGCCTTTTATACAGCCATCAACAAAGTTGAAACCCTAAACAAGCCATAACCCTAAAACACCTAATAACATATAGTAACCTAAGAACATACATAAACCCTAAGAGCATACATTAACCCTAAAGGCACAATTGGCATGCCCATAACCGGTTGTCATGTATGAGGCCATACATATGAGCATGACATGTTTATTGTCACTCTTCACCATCACTTGTTGCTACCACTTTTCACCATTGCTTGGTGTCACTTTTTGCCATCTTTGTCATCACCTATTGCTGTCACTCTTCACCATCACCTATTGCTACCACTTTTCACCATCACCTAATGTTGCTCGTTGCCATCAATTATTGTTGCCATTTTTCTCCATTGCCTAGTGCAACTATTCACCATTGCATGTTGTTATTACTCTTTGAGCTTATTCACACTTGGGTTTCCAAAAAAAGGAAAAAAGATTTCAAGATTTTTGTGGGGCTACTTTTTGCAAATAACATTTCTTTGAAATAAATTTAAGTGAAATTTTTTGAATAACTCAATTTAAGATGATTCATGTGACATTGGTGAGTTTTCACAGTCATACGTAATTGTGTATCAATATTTTGATTTATAGCCAAAAATGCAAAACATTTCAAACTGAGTTTCAATGGATAACCAAACATGTTTTTTGACAAGATTATTTCCTACACATGTGATGTACACCTATAGCTAAACATTTCAGACCATTGAACATTATTTTTTTGTCAAATGGTTAGAAAAAATGAATCCTTTGCTTTACAACCCTTTTTATATGATTTGGTTTTTCATCAAATTCATCCAATGAACAAGTACTTTCATAGAGAGGGCCATGTATTTGTTGTACAAAAAATTTGAAATCAATTGTATGACGTTATGCCTTCCTTTTTATTCCTTTTAAAAAACAAATGTAGTTTAAAATTTGATATAGTTAATTTACATGACTCAAAATAACATTTACATAACATCCAAATTATTATTAAATATTTTTATTAATTTTACAAGACATCATTTTATCTATTGGCATACAACAATCCACTACAACTATAATAATGTAAGATAAACAAAAATCCAAAGTTGTTCCTTTGTAATTTTTAAAAAATAGGTCATTCCTTTTTAGGTTCCCAATTGTGGATACACCCCTTCACCATCACCTAATGTTGTTGCTTTTCATCAAATAACAATGTTACTTTCTCCTCTCTTGATGTTGTTGCTTTTCACCATCACCTATTGTTATTGCTCTTGTTTGTTGTGGAACTAAGCAATCCCCCTCCCCCTCTTTTTTTATGTAGGTATTCAAACTAAAATGCATGGGCCTTGAAGTCGGCCAAACAACAAACAACTTGGTAATTTTTATTGTTATTTTTCCATTAATGTTCAGTATGTATGATTCCTTTTTTTTGGTATTTTTTTCTTTATTTTCCTTGTTTTTTACTTTTGGAAACCTCAATTTTATTTTATTTGTAACATGTTCTATTTTCCATTTCTTTCATTCTATTTTTCTTTTGTTTGTTTCAAAAAAAAATTTATATTCATTGTTTTTTCCTTCTAGAAATTTCAGTTTTGTTCCCTTTTATTTTTCTTCTATTTTTTATCCTTTCTTCCTTCCACAAATCCTAGTTTCTTTTCGTGTTTTCTTTGTTTTCTCATATTTTCAAGTTTTTATTTTATTTTTCCTTGATGGGAAAACAGGATTTTTTCTCTTTTTTTTTCTTTTTTCGTTCAAGATTTGTATTATGGGCTATAAATACATACACCAAAATTAATTTTGTAATTTTGCATTATGGTGAAAGAAAAAAAAAATATGACGATTTTGTTTTGTAAATGTTTACAATTTGATGGATTATCTTGCTTGTAAATGCTTACAATATTTTTGTAGATCATTTTTTTAAAAACCATTATCTCTTCATCATGTGGCATTTTCTTGTGAAAATTGAACAAAAAACAATCCTTTGAAAATGAAAATGTATGTGATGGTTTAATGAATGAAATGGTAATGGAAAATGAAACTTTGTAAGAGATGTTTTTTAAAAAATCAAGTCTTCAAAAATAATTATATAGAAATCTGAATAACAATGTAAAATTAATGGGAAAAAATCTACAAAAGTTACATTTGTGAAAAAAAAAATTGGAAACCACACAATAAAATTACATTGTGGCAACAATGCATACACTACAATGCTGGGCATTTTATTGTGTCAACAATAAAAAAATATGTTGATCCTAAATCTTCTCAAATCATGTGTTGTATTTTTTGTTACAACAATCCAATTTTAATTCCAAAGTTCCCAAAAACTCAAGCAAGAAAGGGTTTAATTTTATACAATATAAGAAATGGAATAATTACATTGAAAAAGCATGTGTGTACAAACCATTTTATTCTTGGGAAAAAGTTTGAAGAAGAGATGAACAATCTCATAAGAGAAAAACAAGAAACACAACTAACAAAAAAGAGGCCAAATATATTTGGTAGTCCCTTGGGCATGTATTCTTTAAAGCATGTCAATATGCTACAATAGATGAAAAAATCTACAAAGGCTTAAAATATGTCTATCAAGTTTGCACAATGAGATTTGTAAAAATGTGTCACTTGGTCCAAAAAATCTATGAACAAGTATACAAGAATGGAATAAGACATGTGTCAATTATGGTCTACCCTTACACTAAAAGGAATTATGTTTCTTGCAACTAAGAAATCAATGACAAGATGTCCTAAACAACTACATAATTGATTATAGTCATAAGATATTATTTCAAATCTTATGTGAAAAAAATTTCAGTCATATATTATTGATGCATTTAACTAGTGGATGGTGACATGGTAACGTGAAAGATGACATCATTTTTTCATTACAAATGTTCATCCATATGGCATCCATGATTGATGACAAAATGATGTAGATGTCCAAAATATCATTTGAAAACTTGATTAAAATCTAGTCATTTCAAATATCACTGAAAAACGATTATGCAAATGAGGTGGACAAAATGATGTGTCATTACATAAACAATTTGATCATAAAATTATCTTCCAATGATCAAAAAATGATTATCAATAATTTAATATGGGTATAAATGGACATAATGAACTAAAACATGTAAGGAATTGATTTCAACTAATATTATATATGTAGGTAATATATGAACTTTTATTACATTTTTTAATATATTTGATTTATGATTCATTTTAAATATTCAATGTGAATAAATTTGATATTATACATTGAAATAAATTTGAATGGTAAAAGTATGATATATTATAAATAATTTTTTATATTTTAATATAAAATGAAAAATTATATTAGATTATATGTGGAAAAATTATTAAATTTATAATCTCAGAAAATTAATTTATATTTTAATATTTATTATTATTATAAAATTAAATTAAAATATTTAGATTAAATTTGTGCATCATAATTAATATAAATAATATGAAATTTAAAATTATATATATATAATGAATTTAAAAAATAATGTCCAATTTTTAATAATAAAAATTCATTAAAATTTAATTTAACTATCACTAATTAATGACTTCGCATATGTCTTTTATGACTTATGGATGAAATGTGCCACATCATATCCTAATGACTATTGTTTTAAACAATTCGTCTATAATGACTTTAAGGGCTATTAATCATTTTTATCCTTTGTGATTGGAACACTTGTCATAAACTTAATCATATATTTGAAAATTTCTTCTAATGTTAAGGAAATTTAATATTCAAATTTTAAAAATGTATCTTTTTATTTTTACTAAAAGACCTTTTAAGTTGCATTTCCTTTTGAAGTTCTTACACAAAATATAGTCTAACTTTTTTTTTTCCCTTTACAAATTTGCTAGTAATTAATTTTAATTTTTTTGCAAGAAGATTTGCAATTCAAAAAAGCTATAATATTTTATTATAGCATGAAAAATATCGTGAAAATGACTACAAGAATGCCACCTCCTTTGACATGGCACATTTATTGTATTGTTGTTGATTGTTTTAGCCTTATTGTATGTGTTCTAAACAAGTTTAAGAATCATTGGTTGTTAAGTGATGTGTTAAATTCTACCATATTCATGGTTTGAAATTCAAGGATGAAATTGAACCTATAACTTCCTTTAACAACACGATAGATGAATATGCAAATATTGTTTTGAAGTTAACATCTTTGGCTTCCAACATCAAAAAGGAAGTTGTTAGGGTTTTGGATTTATTTTTTTCCTTTAAAGAAATATGAAAAAAAAAATTCATAATATGTTATCCTTAATGTTGGACCCTATATTTAAAAGTTTTTGTCGTGTGTCTTCACTTATTAACTATGAGCAAATGAAGGCCATTGTTAAGGAATATAATACAAAGTTTTTATATCCATGCTTCAAAAATGTCATTATCATTTACACCCATTGGCTAAGTCTAGAAGTCGCATTACTTTAACTAGGGAGCTTGTGAATAGAAAGCTTTTGATTTTCAACCAATATCAAGTTGATATCAAGGTCATCAAATGTCCTCTTCAATGGTGGGAAAAACATGAAACTACATTTTTTTAAAATTGGATTCCTTACCCATCAAATTTTGGGGATTGTTGGACCACGAACAAAGAGAATGTTTTTCTCTAATTGGAATAATACTTAATCATTTGCAATTAGATAATTTAAACAAATTAACTTTTGTGAATAAAAATTGGCCAAATGATCCTAAGGTTAGTTGCAAGTTCCCCTTTCTAGCTTGGTAGAGTTAATTGAAATTGATGCATATTTTTTAAATGAATTGAAGGAGTTTGGAGTTTTAGAAAGGGATGAAATTGTGGAGATGTAGAATTTGAATAAAAAAACATTGATGCAAAATTTTTCATCAATTTTTAACATATTTTAACTTTCTCAAGTTTCCAAAAAAGTCATTTATAATAAATGAAAATTTGATAACCAAGTTGTGAACATTGAATGTCAAAACCACTCATTATTGCATTTGTGAGAATTGTTATGTTTAAGAACCAACTAAAGATGAAAAAAATAAAAATTTGATACCTGCCCATTTTTCACTAACACCAAAAAAAATGTTTTAAACATCGATTTGATTTTCATAACTTTGTATTTACTAGGAGAAGTAACTATACTTTTAAGGTTGCAATGGTAGTAATAAAATGGTCTTTACATAAATAGGTTGTGATGTTTTTTATGTTGTTTCATACATTGGATAAAATCTAAAATGGGGCCAATATGAATGGAGACTAATGTAACAAAAACTAGTGATATCACTAGGGGTGGTTCATACCTCTAAGAATTCCTTGAATATTGATATTAGTCAAGTAATATTTTTGACCCATTTCCTTTTAATGCTTTTATAATTACATTTTTTTTCATGTTTGTTCATTACATGATTTAAATTTTTTATTGAAATAAAATAAATTGCAAGTGATTACAAAAAAATTGTAAATTGCAATGGCCCTTTTCAAAATCATGCTCTTGAACTTTGGAAATTAATAATTAAATTACATTTATTAAATTAATTAATCATAAATAAGTAAAATAAAATAAAATAATAGCAAAGATACTTTTAAAATTAATTCTTAAAAAAATCAAAAAATATTTCAAATCTATGTTCGTCACCAAAAATTGAAAAAAAAAAAACATCATTACATTCTTAAAAATAAAAAATATTTTTATATCATTAAAATTTCAATGTTTATATGAATGTTGGCGAATTATTGATTTTTGACCTAGTTATCACACCAATTATTAATAATCTACCAAATCAAGTTAATGTTTATTATATAATTGGTTAAATTGATAATTGCATGCTCAATTGAATTTACAAAATCTAATAACCTACCTAGATGACCTAATGATCATCCAAGTAAATTATCAATCTTTAAACATTAATACCAAGAAAATTAAATAATTGTTTTTATTTTTATTTTATAAAACCCCCATAACCTAAACCAATGTATAATCAATAAAATAATCAATAGTTTTTAACTAATTGTTCCATAACCTACCTCTATGCATAACTAATGGTTATTACCCAAATTTTTTATAACCTATCTGACACCCAATTTTTTTCATATTGACATTGAAGACCGATGTGATACCAAAATAATTCAAAAGATAACCTACCTGGTGATTATTTTAAAAATAATAACCAACCAACACTAGTCTATACAACTTAATAAACATATTCACCCAAAAATTCTAATGGATTTTTTTGTTTTCATGTTTCTTTTTCTGAAAAGTTTAATGGGTCTAGTAAAATGAGGGCATGATGTTCTTAATTGTGTCACCCAAAGATGATGTTGTCCAATGTTGACTACTTATTCCCTATGTTGTCCTTTTTGTCAATTTTGAAAACACTTTGGAAACTTGAGAACCCATTGGAAAATTAAGGGAATTTGATGAAAATACCACAAGAAACTTTTGAGAGCTCTAGTGCAAACACCAAATTCCAAAAAAATCAAAATTGTTTAAGAATTAACTTTGGACCCATCCCAAAAATAAATTTGAATTAGCCTTAGCCTAAATTTGGAACCATAGGTTTTTATAAAAGTTGAACCCATCATATCCTAGAATCATTGGTCAAAAAAATCCCCCGCCCCCCCTACATTCAACTAGTTTTAATTTGTGAGAATGTTACTTAAACACAAAACAAAAAGGTCCTCCATTTTACAAAAAATTCTTGACCAAACCTAGTGGTTCTTGTTAGAATTAGGAACCAATCAACATTGGTCTCTTCCTTCTTACCAAGACCAATACAAAAGTGACAAAATTAGTTATATAATTGAAGATTCAATAGTTTTACTATTGTTAAGATAGGAGGTTGCCAAGTAAAAATAAATTATTACAATGCAAAAACAAAGAAGGAAAGGATTTCCTTCTCGAAGACAATCATGCCTTCAATCCAAAATTAATTAAAAAACCTCCAAGGGTGTGAATTATTGAACAATCCAAAATGAAGAAAAATAAGAAAGGAGCTAGAAAGTAACAACCTTCTAATCCCTAAAAAGTATCTACTCTAACCACAAATATCATTATCAATGTCTTTCCATTTTGTTCTAATTGTTTTCCACCAATTGTCTATTGACTATTCCTACTGTCCTATTGCACCTACTTTGCAACAAGCCACTAGTTTCCAATAAACAAATTCTAAATGGAAAAAAAAAAGAAGTTAAAATTTTTGAAAGCTACAATATTATACATCAAGCTCAAATAAACTATTATCATTTGAAAAAGGAAATGAAAGCAAAAAAAGAAAAATCATTTAAAAAAAACACATTCCATAACCTTCACACATTCCTTTGCATAAATATATGGATTTGACATCAATTCACATTGGCAACAAATGGACATGACTAGAATGCAATATATTTATGACACACATGACTTCTTCAACAACATCATTCACATTCATGACTTTAATGGAAGGGTAAATATATGTTTGAAAAAGCTAAAAACCATGTTGGATAGTGGTGAAAACTATAAATTTTCTTACATATGTTTTTTTCTTTTTTTTTTGAAGTTATGTTAATCATTCCAAGTTGTGTTAAATGACTAATATGAAGGTTGAAGCATTCATATTAAAAATTCATTAAATTCAATTTTGTGTTTTGGTTTTAATAAAATATTTTTGAATTTAAACAATCATTACATCACAAACAGTCAATTTTGCAAAAGACTAAGGTAAAAGGCTCTTTTAATCAAACAATTTTGATGATAAAAAATGATAGTCATCTACTACCCACACTCAAAACACCCAAATCTTTTTTAATTCAAAATATTTTTTAAATTTCAAAATTTTGAGAATCCTTTACCACATGTAAATGCGGTGTAATGTAGATGACACATAAAACCAAAATATAGTTTATGATACCAAAGAAAAAGCAAAGCAGTTAACATATTTTGGTATGATTCAAATTGTCATAATTAATAAAACATAGAATCTAACAAAATTTACACACTTTGAGACTTTCACACTTATTCAACAATGATGAATATAACACATGTGATATACTGGGACAACTACATGTATTTTTAATAACAAGTTGCAAAAGATTTAATTCAAAAAAAAAATTATATGAAAAAATTAAAAATAATGAAAAATTCACAATCCTTCTATGAAATAATCATGTTGGCTCCTTTGAATGTATTTGTGTTTGAAAAAGCACATATTAATTTTTAGAACATTACAAAAATCACATTGAACATATTGCACATGTTCTAATCATCCAATATACAAATTTTCAAGGATTCAAAACATTTATGTATGTGTTAACCAATGGGTAATTAGACAAAGAGGCGAGATCATTTTACCGAGGTAGTTATTGGAGTTACTTGTAGGTAGAGTTTGAGCAAGAGAGCATAGTGGGAACCTTGTTACAAGATGTTAGGGCAAATCAATGGAGAGGATTTCAATAGAGTTGCCATGACTTGTATAGAATGGAAAGTGTTGCTACAAAATTCTAAATCTCTTCGATAAGCAAAGATGACACTTTAATTTTCAAATAAGGAATAAAAGATATATATATATATATATATATATCAAAAGCTTAGAACGATAAGGAGTTGGGATTGGAGCTTTAGTGTCACCAAAAGGAGAGTATGGGAGATTTTGGCAAATTGATCTATGACCCCATCAAACTTGTCATACTTTGTATTGAACATAATTAACATGTCTAAATCTTCTCATATATATTCCTGTCAAATCTACTTATTGTGTAAAATCTGATTGTAATTGTGATTATTGTGTAAGTAGATTTTGATAATGGTTTCAATTATCATCATAAGCAAGGTTTTTTTGGTTCACTTTTGTGGTGTAGCCACATGGCAACCATCTAGAGGAGGATCTAGTCAAATTTGGCTATAGGATTTGGCTATATAATACATATTCTATTTAACTTCTAAACAGGTAGTTCTTGTACAAACTCCCATTTCCTTTGTCCTGCATTTATAGTAGTTATAAAAGGACTGGATCCTGAGACTAACTTGATAGCATGTTGCATTCTTCACTAATATGTGTGTTTATGTGTGTAAACATAATAGATTATGTATAGTTATGTAACATATAGTTTACATATGAATGACACATATTAGGGGAATAAATTTCAATAATAATTCTTAATTTTTAGTTGGAATTTTTCATGTTAAGGTTTTTTCACTCTATTTACAGGATTTTAAATTCACAAAAAGCTATCAATTGGATCCCCTTTTACAAAGCAAAGAACAAAAGGAAGAGGTAAGAGAGCAAAACAAATGACATCAAGTGAGGAATATGGGGTGATATGGCATTTGGCTCTATATGCAAGATAAGCCAAACCAACCTTCTTAACATGGTGAAAATATAGGGGGTTTTGATAGGCTATAATTGCCCCCATGTGAGAGAAAATAGACATGAGGTTTAAAAGTGTAAGTTTTTAAATTTTTAGTCGCCTTATAGTTTGCTTATCATGTGGTGTGATTTAGCCAACAATTGTAAAATAAAATGTACAACTCTACTTTTTTTGTGTACTATGGTGTGATCCACAATTGCTTTATGCAACATATTTTATCCATCACCGCCCAAGATGTTATCCCCATGCCAAAAACACATAAAGTTTGGCTTATTTTCAGGCCACAAGTGCTTTAAAGTTGAGCATGTCACTTTTTGAATGTACATTTTGTGGGGGCAATGCTTGGAAACGTTGGGACAATTATGGAATATCTGTTTGAGAACATTTCACACATCCCCAATAGTATTAAAAAACCTACAATGTGAAAATGTATTTAGAAATTGTCATTCGATAGATGTGTCACTTGTGTTATATTTCATATCTAAAAATCAATTAGGATGAATTTTGATTCATTTTATGGTTTGGCTGTACATTTAAAACAACATGAAATCCAAGTATGTACAAAGGGCCATTCCATGTGACTAGATGCCCCAAATTGATTATTTTATCTTATTTTATTGTGAAAAAATTGGCATTGATAAAATAGGCATTGGTTGAATTTCTACTCCACCAATTATTATTTTTTCAACTATAGTGGTGGTCCTACAAAGCCTAATTCTTAGAATACAAACGATAGGGTGATAACACTTTGGCATGGTAATAAAAAAAAATCTCATATAAACCAAATCAAGTACACATTTAAATAAGTAAATAAATTACAAAGTCAACCCACTAGTCTTTTGAAATCTACCTTTGCTTTCAATGTGGCTTATTGTTAAATATTTTGGAACATTCAAGATCCTAATTAGATATCCTACATTAAATTTTCTAATAGCACATGCAACTATCTGAACTTGAGATTGCAAAGGATTGAGCTTATCCAATGACAATTATTTATATTAGAAACCTATTAATTTCATCTTTGGCCAAGAAGCATGATGACATGCCTACACTTGTGCCCATAGGTTATGTAACCCTAAACCTTCATTTGTAAGGTTGGTTCCATTTAGAGTTAAATCTTTCTTCAAGCAAATTTCATACTTTTTTTGACATTTCATTTTACTAAGGTTCAAATTTTTTAAATAATTCACAAGGTGAACAGCACTAGCACTTTTTTTTTTGGGTGACAAATTTTCACACTATGGTGACCAAAACAATTTGGAAAATCATTTTTCTTTAAAAGATAAATTCAAAAAAAATTGCCAAACTTTCAAAAGCAAATTCAAAGAATCTAAATTATTCTTAAAGATTTATGATGGCAAAGAATATATTCTAATATTTAAAATCATTTTGCATGAAAAATAGTTGTAATGATTTTTATCAATATAAATTTTTAAATCATTTTTAAAAAAATAATGGAATGTCCTTTAATAGTTAAATTAATCTTTACATTTTAATTTTACGATACGAGTGTAATCTTTGAACAAGGTTCCAAATAGAGCAAAATGCCCCCTTCACCCAATCCGCCTCCCAACACCCCTTTCACCCCCCCTTTTTTTTTCCTCTCATATGTTCCCATATGATTCTCAATAGTTCATCATTATTTATATCAATCTCAATTTTGATTTAATAAATAACATGGACATCTTTTTCATGATTATATGGGTAAGGGAAAGATGTGAGATAGTCAGTCTTGGAAGAGGTAGTTACTTTAATGGATGGTCAATAATAATAATTGTGAAATATAATAATTATTTTGAACAACATAATTAACATAATTACATCATTACATAGACAAGTTGAAGCCATAGACTCTTGATAAATTCAAAGAACAAAAAATCCCTCCCTAGCGCACTCTCTCCCTCATGTAGTGTAACTAATATTCCAATATTTTTCCTTTCTAAGGTGGGGTGGGGAGGGGGCAAATTGAAGACCTTTCTAGTTTAAAGGTATATTCTCCTCCATGGTGTTTCCGATATGTTCATAAATTTTATTCCATAATATGTTTCATAAAAAAAATCATGTTTGTATGGCATCTTGCTATGGGTCTTTCACATGTGTTACTTTGATTTATCCCATATGCTTTGTCCAACATGGCATATGGTTTAGGGTTCGACACATTTCTATCAAAAATTAATAACTTTTGAATGTTCCATGTCAAATATTGACAATATTCTTCAATGTTCCAAAAGATTCTTTATTTCCCTTCATAAAGTTTTGTTCTTTATTAAAATTTGTGTTTTTTTTATAAATTTCCACATTCTACACATAATATAATTAATGTCAAAGAAAATTCAATGTCAAAAAACTAAAATATTCCTCAATGTTCCAAAAGATTCTCTATCTTTCATCACTAAATTTTGTTCTTTGATAAAGGTATGTTTTGAAAACTCCCACATTTCTACCAAGAAGATTATTTAGTGTCAAAGAAGATTCCATGTCAAAAACTAAGAATATTTCACAATGTTGCAAAAATTTGTCTACACAAATTTTGTTCTCTGAATTTTATTTATTTACTTATTTATTCATTCATTCTAAACTTCCACATTTCTACAAAAAATATTATTTTTAGTAGTGTTAAAGAAGATTAATTCCATGTCAAAAAACTAGAATATTTGTCATCGTCCCCAAAAGCTTCTCTAGCTTCCTTCACAAAATTTTGTTCTCTGAAAGATGCATTTCTTGAAAATTTTCACTTATTTACAAATAACATGATTAGTATCAATGGAAAGCAACATGAACTAAGGCACTTGTTAAGAAAAATGAAATAAAATTATGCCATACTATATGGGATAAATTTAAACAACACAAGTGAACAACACTTTGGCAAAGTATATGGGACAATCCAGGCACAGAGCAATTAAGAGTGGCATCAAAAACATTGAAGAGAAGTCTTGTGAGTGGTGCTGTTTTTGTTATTGTTATTGTCATTCATTCTCTTCTGAGAATTTTGAAGCTTTCAGGATGTGGGGTGAATGCATCATGAGGTCTGGACAGCCAAATTGGGTTCATGTCATATGTGGTGGAGGAATTTGAAGGTAACTGTGACTCATGATCGATTAGAGGTCCCTCTTGGTCTATCATCCATCAGGCCTGGTGCAGGATTCAACAATATATGACAGGGAATGCACCCAAAGAAGATGATGATGATGGACTAGAGTTGATGAGTCTGCCGGATGCAATGAAATCAGAAGCTGCACTGGCACGGGACGTCAACTACAGAGGACATGTGTGGCAGCAGGCTGTTGCTGCTGCTGCTGCTCCCAATCAGCAGGAGTTGGACTCGGGTGAGCGTAGGCTGAATGAGCTTGGCTACAAGCAGGAGCTTCGGCGGGAATTGGTAAGTGAATGAGTGCCATAATTTTATATCATGGGTTGTCATGGATTTGATTCATCAGAAAAGAAAGGGCAAAATAATCAATTAATCTTAAGACTTTGAGGCTTGCCAGAAGCTGGGTTCATCAACATAACTAAAGATTGATAGTTTCAATTCTTTCCCAATTTCTGTAGTGAATAATTTTCTTGTGGTAGCTGCTGACACAAAATGTTTCAGGTTTGAACACTGATCATGAGGGGTGGGTGGGGGACGATCTGCAGACATTGTTCAAATGTTTGGCAATCTCATTCTCGACTATGACACTATTCACTGGCATAGTGCCTTTGTATGGAAGGAGCCTGTTGTATGCAGGCCCTGTGGGGATGGTGTGGGGATGGGTTGTTGTCACATTCTTTACCTGGTTTGTGGGCTTTGCCATGGCAGAAATTTGTTCCTCCTTTCCTGTAAGTCCCACACATGATTCTAGTCCCCCTGCTGATCATGTTCCACCACTATTTGCAATTCTTGCATTTTATGCAGGCTTCGAACCAGCACTTGGCATGCAATTCTGTGTCAGGGTAAAGTATTATTTCCTCACACACTTTCATGGCAGGCAACAGGATCCCTCTACTTCTGGGCAGCTCATTTGGCTGGGCCTAGATGGGGGCCATTGGCATCCTGGATCTGTGCATGGCTTGGGGTGATTGGTCTAATTGCCAGAATTGGCACGCAGGTGCAAAATTCTCAACAGCTTAATAAGATCATAACTTTGGAATCCACATGTCTGAAAGAAATATGAGTCAAGAGAAGCACATGTAAACAAACAATTAGAAAATTCAGCAGGTTTGTCACTAGAAACATGACATGTAGAATAAATTTAGTTCGCCACACACTTAGGAAGGAACCAGACTTAGTGCACATTCAGAGTCAGCTTGAACTGATATAATTTGGGTTGTCAATGGTTTTGGGTTTTGTGGCTTTCAGGCTTATGCAGGAACAGAGATCTTGCAGAACATAATTCTGTTGTGCACACGTACAAACGAGCATGCTGGTTACTTTGCTCCACCTGGAGTGTTTCTTGCAATCTATATTGCACTCTGCATCATATGGGCCATGCTCAACACATGTGCAATCAATGTAATAGCTATCATTGATACAGCATCTATATACTGGCAGGTAAATAATGATCAGCCTCATCATGTGTATGGAACTTGTTCATCATATATATCCAAAGCACCCAGCTTTCAAAGGCTCAGACAATGCTACATATATTCTAAGAAATACTCATGTCATGTTGGAGAAGATTTTTCCAATACTGAAAAATCCCTTACAACTCCCAGGTGATAGGAGGTGCACTTCTTGTAATATTGCTGCCATTGGTTGCAAAGACAACACAGCCTGCCTCCTATGTCTTCACACATTTTGAGATAGGAGACGCCACCACAGGTGTGAAAAGTGGAGTCTATGCAGTACTTCTGTCTTGGTTGGTTAGCCAATATTCTCTTTATGGGTTCGATGCTGCAGCATATTTGACAGAAGAGACCAAAGGTGCCGATGTCAATGGCCCTATTGCAATTCTTTCGAGTATTGCTCTCATCTCTGTGTTTGGATGGGGTATTCTTTTGGTCCTCACCTTCAGTATCCAGGTAAATTGCAGATACAGCTAGCTAGGTTCATAGACTTTGGTTAAGCTTCTTCATATACGTAAGTGCAACTCCACCAGTACTTGGTATTTGGCCCAGCAAAAGAAAATTGGATGAAGAAAAGTCAAAACATGCCAGTTTGGCTGAGCAAAATGAATTTGGCCCAGCATTTCCAGTGGGATGCTGAGACTGGTAAAAGGCACAGCAAAGCCTAACACCTGCTATTGATTGGCTAGATAGTTTGATTGGTTTAAGTGGGTTGATATTAGCAATCTCTCACCTGTTTGAAGTCCCCATTTTAGTTCTCTGGGTGGGGTTGAAAAAGAAAAGTAAATAACTAATCCTGCATGCAAGAAATAATTTTTGCAGGGTAACCTACTCTGAGCACCAGTGGAGCTGCTCTAAGTATATTACCTATCAATTAATATTAAAGCAGTGGCAGTCTAGAAGCAATTGATCAATTGTTCTGTCTGTGGTGGTGACATTCAGAATCCAGCTTATCTCTATGATCCAAGCAATGAAACATCCAGTAGTTTTGTTCCAGCTCAGATTTTGTATGATGCATTCCATGGGCGCTACCACAATGCGACAGGTGCCATTGTGTTGCTGTTTGTGATTTGGGGATCCTTTTTCTTTGGCGGCCTTTCCATCACCACCAGTGCAGCTCGAGTGGTGAGTTGAATCATCTGACCTCTTTAAGCATGCTAGCAGCTGGTGACTGTGTGAAGTGTTGAAGCTAGTGTCTAGTCAAAGATCACTGCTTTTCATCATTCTAGGACGTTAAATCTTAGGACCAAAACTTGGAGAAAATGTTTTACAAGGCCTAAAAATTCTGGACATTGCTTAGAGAATCTCCAGCAGTGCTCAGTACATGACTCTGCAAAAATATTTCTCACATCCAACTTTTAGTTATGTACTTTTTCCCGACCCCACCCAGAAAACTAAAATTGAGACTGCGCAAAGGTAGGAGACTACTAATAGCAACCCACCTAATCCAATCAAACTCTCTAGCCAATCAAAAATAGGGAGCAGTCCATAAATACAATTTGACTTTGTGTATTAGACTCTTGCAGGGCTACACCAAGGCCCTTGAAGCGGTGTGTCTTTCCAGGGTCACGGAAGTCTTCCAGCGGATCCAGGGGATATGACTGCTACGCCTCATCCAAGATTCCCAGTGCAGGACCCCATACTGAGCACCATTGGAGATGCTCTTAGTAGGAAGCCAATCCTGAGGCTGCAACTTAATCACAAGAATATTGTTGCCAATCCAGAAGTAGTCTTCTCACAGTAAGATTTTCTTGTTGCTGCTGCTGCTGCTGCAGGTGTATGCTCTATCACGTGTGGGGGGTACCCCATTCTCAAAGGTGTTGCGCAAAGTTCACCCAAAGTTGAAGGTCCCGGTGAATGCGGTGTGGATCTGTGCTGCATTTGCAATACTCTTGGGATTTCCCATCCTAAGAATCAGTGTGGTCTTCACTGCCATATCTTCAATCTGCACAATTGGGTGGGTGGGTGGCTATGCTGTGCCAATCTTTTTTAGGATGATAATCGCGAAAGACAAGTTCCATCCAGGTCCCTTCTACTTGGGAAACGTGGGGAGCCGTTGGGTTTGTGCAATTGCTTTTCTATGGATCTGCTACACATGCAGCATGTTCCTTCTTCCCACAGTATACCCCATTACCTTCAGCACCTTCAACTATGCACCTATTGCTCTTGCAATAGTTTTGGGTGCTGTAATGAGCTGGTGGGCAATAGATGCTAGACATTGGTTCCAAGGTCCTGTTAGAGAAATATCAATGGGGGAAATTCCAGATGAGGAACACTGATGCCAAGTGCCTCTATGATCTCAATGTAGTTTTTGCGAATTTTATTATGCAGCCAAAATTGTGATAATCCATAGGGAAGATGCTCTCAGAGAAATATTAATGGGAGAAATTCTGGGTCTGAAACAATGATCCCAAGTCCCTCAATAGCAGTGTATTTTTCGGTCTTTTGTTATGCAGCCAAAGCAGGGTTTTTTTTTTTTTTTCCAATTTTGTGATGTAGCTGAAATGGCAATCATCTACAAGATGATTTAGCCAGATTTGGCTACAGACTAGACATGAAAGTAGGAAAAAAAATAGAATCCTTTTATATTTTTGGCTACCTACTGGAACTTATCATTAAAAATCTGGCGATCCAGAAACTTCTTTTTTGAAATTTGGCGGATTTGGGCCATTTTTTCCATGGAAAATCCTTTGTATAGATTGAAATCATATTTTTCAGATTGAAATTTGGCAAAATTTCGCCCCCCACAAAGAAAAAAACACTGAGCCAAAGTGACAATCATCCATAAGGAAGGAACATGTTACAAAAGTGGTAATCATCCATAAGGAAGGAAGATGTTACAAAAGTCACAATCATCCATAAGGAAGGAAGATGTTACAAAAGTGGCAATCACGCATAGGGAAGATTTAACCAAATCGGACTATGCATAAAACCATATATGTAGTACAAATCTTTAATCATCCTTCTATATTTTTGGCTACTTACTGAAAACCAAAATTTGGTGATTTAAATTACTCTTTCTTTTTCCACTTGCGGCGATTGAAACTCACCAAAATCACTTCATTTTTTTAATTTTTTAATTTTTTAATTTCTCTTTTTGACAAAATTTCACCTATAAAGAAAAGGCTTAGCTCAATAGTATCAATTGCATATTAGTATATCCTTGCACATGTACAATGTGAAGTATATACTGGGGTTATATGCCACAAAAGAGGCATATTGTGTAAACCCACGAAACCTTATTAATAAAGACACCAATTGCTCAGGAAGAACGTGAAAGCACAAAAGGAGAGTACCCAAGTCCAAGTTGAATTGCTACAAGTCAGATGTGGAAGCCTAGGGACTGGGAAAATTTGGTTGGATTTAGCCTACTGATTTATTTTTTGGCCAATTTTGCAAATTATATTTTATTGCAAATTCCTTGTTTTCTTTAATTGTGAAAAAACAGGGGTAAATCCCCCAAAATTGCCAACAATTGCCACAATTGCCTACAATATGAAAGGTTGCTTAAGACTTTCTACTTTCATATCTTGAAAATCCCCAAATTTGGTTAAATATACTTATGGATGATCACCACTTGAGCAACATCACAAAATCAAAAAAAAAAAAACACTGGTCAAAACTTGGAGATGTTGTAAATGGGCAAGGAGCTTGGTAAAGTGGTCTAAAAGTTGGAGGCTGCTTAGATTCCTCACCATTGAGCAACCCAGATAGATGCTCAAGTGACGCCCACTACAGGTTGCAATTAGAGCAACAAAGTATAATTTTCACCATCAACCACACATAGAGTCATGCATGACGCAATATCTTGGAATCTGGAACTGGATCAATACGAACTTGCATTTTTCTGTTTGTCTCTATTTCACAGAATCTAACAAAGAACCTCCCATAACTGAACATGTATTTATCATCAAACACTTTTCAATATTTTCCTTATTCCTTAACCAAATTGAGTGATCTTTTTGTCATTGGACATGCAAACTGGAGGCCTACAAATGTTCTTGGAGCATCATAAGCAAAGGAGCAATGTAGAAGACACATGAAGAGGTTGAATGGTAGTTTGCTTCAAAAAATTTGAAAAATTAGCTTTAGACCTCTCTCTAGGTTCATACTCATATTTTTGTAATTTTTAGTCAATCCATTTTGAGTGATTTAAAACTTGACATTGACTCAAATAGGACTTTACAAAACTTCTTTTTATTCCAAAGGCAAAGATGCAACAATCAAAGATTTTAAGCTTGAAATCCTAATCTATTTTAATTCACCCATCACTAAACATTGAACTCCCTTGCACCAAACACCCCATATCTTCCCCATTCTTTCATCAAATTGAACAATTTTTGCGACTCTGGAAGCACTAAGGAGAGGGCTACAATTACTCTTTGAGCTTTAGAACAAAGAAACAATGTGTGAGGATTTCACCTCCTTTGACTTCTTAAGTGTTTGCTCATTGTCCTACTTCTCCAACTTGAAACCTAATCCAAAATTAGCTTACATTTTTTTATTTGTGTCTTTGACTAGTATGGCCTATGCCATGAAGCACATATTGAAATGTAGTTTTGTACAATACATATTTTTTTATTCATAAAAATAGTGTCAGATCAATAGTTGAACATTGTTTTGCAATGTATTTGCATTTTGGAATCAATAAAAAAGAAAACAATTTTTGTAGACACCAAAGTGGGAGGAATGTGGCAATGTGTTGAATTTTGTTAAATTTTTAATAACAATAATTACCCTTTAAATTGCATGGAAATTTAGTTTCCCTTTTTTTAAATATGATTTTTATTGAGTTTTCAATGACAAAAATAACTCAAAATTCAATAACTCTTGCACCATAGATTTGAAAATTACAAAACCACCTTGGTGCAACCCCTATTCATCGAGAGTTTTCTAGTATTATCAAATTTTTAAATTTGAATTAATATGACTATGGTTTAATGGTGTATTTGTAAGGTATGTATTTGACCTCCATCGTTTAAGACTTTGGCAAAGAAAACACATGAAATACTTGGAATTGTTTTGGAAATGAACAAGACTTGGTTTGGTGCTTTTGAATAACGATGAATTGAATGTTCCAAAAAATTTTGTGATGTCTATGAATTGTGTTTCCATTGCTAAAAGCATATTCAAAGCCCTAAAATGTTAAATTAATATGATTGTATTTTTCAAACACCTTTCTGAATCCAAAACCAATGGAAGAAATCATTATGAGTGTTGTAAAAATATAAAAGGCATCATGAACTCGAAATCTAATATTTATTAATAATTTTTTAAATGAAAGCACCTAATAGTTAAATTTTTTATTAAATTATTTCTTATAAACTAGTCAAAGTAAATTGGGTGTTTAGTTTATCATGTTTTCACTCTTCAAGAATATCTTCTTGTTCAAATATCATTACAACAAAATGTGATTTTTCTTACATTGTTAGGCTATGGTTCATGACACATTTTATTGTTCTCCACACAATTATATACCAATATTGGTATATAATTACAATTCTCAGAAAATAAAACCATGGTCAAAAAATTGTTGGTTTCTTTCTGATCTAAATTGATGAAAACTACCCATTTTTAAGGTTTTTGAAGTTCTTTTTAATTCAAAGAACCACTCAACACTATTGTGAATAGTGCTTAAAACTATAATATTTTATTTTTGAAATATCATAAAGAAAGCTAAATAAATTGGATTGCCAAACATTTTTTTGAAATTGGCTCCATTACTTGAAAAGTTTCAATGTTCAGTTTTGATGAAAATTGATGATGGTTTAAAAGTTCTTTTGCATGTTCAAAATAGGTGAGAACAACATATATTTTTTCAAACATCCTTTTTGGTTATCAAATGTGCATCATTCTTTTTCAAAATTGAAAAGATTTTAATATTGATGATTTCCAAAGCAAAAATATTTGAGATTTTTTAACTCATTTTTAAACATAATGTTTGAACACATTTGGTTCAAACATTTTTTTGCAATTTTACTTTGAAAATTGTGAATTTTGAAAATGTGTTTGTAACAAAAACTATTCATTTTTATGTCATTCTCTGCAGGATGCATAATATAAATTATATTGGACCAAGGTGTAGTAAAAAAGTATTCAAACTAAAGACTAAAAATGCAAAATGTAAGGAAATAGACTAACAAATGAAAGCCATATGTCAAATCTAATCCTTTGCAAGGACTTTGACCTTGGTGCCCTTGGCTCCTTTTAATTCATTTGCACCCATAAATGAAAGTAAACTTGGCATACCATCATGAAATATCTATTGTGTTTCAATATCAACTTAAGTTAAATGATTTTTAGTTTGAAAGTAACTTTTTGTATTTATCTTATGCACTAAATTCTTACATTTGAACAACATTTAATCAAGTTATTTCAAGTTTCTAATTTTTTTGCAAAAAAGCCATATACATATTCCATCCTAACGATCTTTGGGATGATATTGTGTTATATAAATGTAGATGCACATCCTAATAGTCATCTTCATTCTCAGATTAAGTTTTCATTTTGTGTTCATCTTAATTTAATGAAAGATCACCTTGAGGTAACTTTCAATTAAGAAGATGTTATCACAATTTGGGCCCACCCATCTATGATGTCTAATTCCTAAAATACCTTCATAATTATTTTTTATTATGACAAGTTGTGGGAACAAGTTTTCAAATGAGACTACATAAGAATTGTAAAGATAGTTGGTAAATGGTTACAAAATAGTTGGCATGTATTCATAAGATAGTTGTAACATAGTTGACATTTTAGTGAATAAATTTCATAAATAACTAGTTGGCCACTAGATGTTCCTACTATAATTCAATCATCATTGTCAATAAATTGGAAATTGATGCTTCAAAAAAAAATGATGAGATTAATGTCTTGGCTCCAATTTTCAAATTCATTATCAAACTACCCCTTTTGATACAAATTTAAACTCGTTTGAGGACAACATGTGTAGAATGATAATTGATTGTCCAATAACATTGTTTTTGAAACGGATTAAAAGATCAATTAAAACATGTGTGACTAAATATGGGGAATGTTTAAACTTTTAAATTTGGGATTTATCTTATATATATAATTGAATGAAGAGGAACTATTTTTGTAAAAAAATATTTATCGAATTGGATAATTTGTTATGCCCTTGTCACTCAAACCAAATTTATCAACATGGTCTATGTTTTTCAATTTTTTCATGAGAAAGGAAATACACATAACATCTTGTATCCAAGAGGTGAAATAATGAGTAACAATTTGAACATCGTGAATGATTGGCAAAATAGTTAAACATTTAAGTGTAAAACATTCACACCAAGTTTTCTTAAACCATTCACATCGCTTGTTACTTTGTTTTTCCCTGTAACATTATTATGGCACACTAAATGTTAAAGTAAATCATTCACCCATTAAAATATGAAATCAAACCTTGTAGTTGGAAATAATAAACATCATAAAAATCTGAAATTTTAACATATAATGCATGTAGATCATTATTTTTTTAACAAAGACATTAGCAAAGTTTCCAAAAACCATAAATATTTAGAAATTTTCTTGACCATTGGAGACACATAATCTTACCAAAAAAATTGAATAGAAGAGTTTTGAATTGATGACTTGCTTAAGGTTGTTTTTCCACAAAATAAATCCTTTAAAAAGTTGTTAATAACAAAATTTGAAACAAAAACTCCAATGATAAGAATTTTCAAAAATTTAACATATGGACAATTTTATGCAATCCTTCGTATAGTCTTCACTAAACAATTAATTTTGCATAATCCTTTGCATGGTTGTCCTTGGCCAATCCCAAAGACAATTCACACCTACATAACTTCCAAGTTTAATTATTTCATTTTTTTCCTAATAATTATTTCCTTTCCTACTAACTTTCCTAATAACTATCTCATTCCTTTTCCTTGGGCACCAACATGGATATAAAAAGAAAAATTAACATGTGTCTTTTCATGTCCTATTTATATTAATTCAAACTTAATTTGATAATGATATAAATAATGTTGAACATTGAAAACCATATGGGAACATAAATAAATAAATAAATGTTAGATTGTCACTAGTAACGTGTAGTAACACAAAGCCCACCTATTTATATAGCTCATGGGGTATTTGTATCATCCATTAGTCCAAAACCAATTACATCATTATTTATCTTTAAATATTTTTCTTTATGGAAACGTTACATATTCTTTCATGCCTTTCTTACTACTTTAATTTTCAAAACTTCCAATACAAAAATACTTTCTATTTTCATCAAAATAGTGTCCATAATAGGTTTTTAAAAAGTGCATAGATTCACATAAATTTGTACAAGGTTAACTCAAAAAAAATCAAGCTCTCAACTTGCAATGATTTCAACCAACAAACCCATGGCATACATGAACATGATAAGATGGGAATAAGGACCCATAGTAATTGAAATCAATCTCAATGTCATTGTGTTTGGAAACTTGGAGGAGACACCTCCACCCACAACAAATTCAAGACGATACCAAAATGGTAAACAAGAACCTCCACATAACAATCAACATACATCACCAAGTCAACCAAAGGAATGACCATTTCTAATTGTGAGGAAATGACAATTTTAAGAACACAAAAAAGGAAGACCTTAAGTAACAAAAAGAAGATAGAGTGCAAAAGAGCATGACATTGTGAACGAAGGAGAAACGAGAAAGGAAGAAACTAAATGATAGAGAAAATATGGGGTTCTCAAGAGTTTTTCAAATGTTTCAAGTTCACAAATCGGATTGCGGGACCACATTTAGATTTGCAACTTTTGCAAGGACCCGAACTGAACCACATTTGGAATCAAGGATCCAGTGTGAACATCGGCACATTAGCTCCAGGAGGTAGTAACACCCTTTTAATTTGCAAGTAATTTACAGAGTGTATTAGCTATAAATATGGCAACTGGAACACCAGCAGCATTGCAGGGCTCACTCATCATGCACCTTGCAGAGCACAAACTCCTGCAAGGCTTTTCAAAAACAGAAAGTTCCACTTCTGCGGTGATTCCCTTTTCATACAGCCCAGCATCATCCCCATGTATCACAGGAAAAAAAAATTTAAACAAAATCCAAGGTTGCTCTTTACACTCATTAAAGCACACAGGTGAGGGCATTACTGAAATCATGCAACACTCAGCTGACGCCTTGCGCAGGCCCTTGTTTCAGTAATGCCCTCATCCTTGTGCTTTACCTTACACTAAAAGCCCTGAGGAGGAGCTTGCCATCAATCGGACAAGCATTGCAGACCATCTATGGCATGCAAATATTTCTGCTGTGTCTCGAGATCTCAAGACCACAGGGGTTCATAGCTTGGAACCAGTAATATTAAACACAAATGTTGTTACAAAAGATCACTGCCTTTTAACACTATCATCCTATCAGCATGGAGCTAAAATGTGCCTTGGTTTCTTAAAAACAAGGTGGCTCATTTCCACATATAAGGCCAACCCATCTCCAACATGGTACAACTCCATCACCCATCAAACAAATGGGAAGACTAAAGATGGAGGATCAAGGCTCCCCGTAAAGCACCAGTACTAATCACACACTTTTATTGTTTTGACTTATGACCCTGCAATGGTGCTGCCTATACTGTTGTTATATCCCTAGCAGAAATTGGAGTGATGCTTTATTTCTATCGCCCTCTAATCGAGCCACCTAAACTAAAATCTCTAGCAGGAAATCCACTTACTTCCCACTCCTGTGTTGATGATGATAATGTCATTAATGCCACCACCACCTTCCTCATAGTTGGTCTCAACTGAGGATGCTCATTTGTACATGCCCCTGCTAACTGCGCCATCTGCCACCCAGTTTCAACAGAAAAGCCACAAAAAGTTCAGACACTCCGCAAATGGACTCTTCATGAAACATCAGTTGCAGATTCATAAGTGAAGGTAATGGACACAGGAAGCAGTTTCATATAACCCCCAAATCCTAAACCCTAAATTACAGACAAATCTTCATCACAACACATTTTTAAGGTAACATGATTATCAAGTGTAGTCATGACATTGTGAGAGTTACTCACAAAGCATCAGACCATCAACTTCTTCAATTACCTTCCATGCTGATTCCAGAGGGTAGTTTCCTCCCAGAGCATGGTCCATGAGCTTGCAAAGCTTTTCCTTACCGTCCAGGTCTGTAAACACTGCATCAAACTGCAAGTACATATGTCATCTGTTAATGCAGGGATCGAGGAATTGCAAGCGAGGATTCAAAAAATATTCTAGCATGGCTATATGTTGATATCCACTGCTTGTGAAGTGCAATTACTGACCATCCAGAAAGAACATCAGAAAACAAAATTATGTAAGTATCTGATCTTGTAAGTGCAACATAACCGACATTTCAAATCCATGCCAAATCTTACAGGAACGATGTCATATTTTCCTGGTCCAAAATGATGACCCGTCATTATCATTAATGTGAAGAGTGTGCTCACAGTTTCAAAATCCCATGGCATCAAGAGGTTGGGTGGCAAAGGTGCTCAGTAATATTCTGGATACATACAAGAGCAGCTGGAACAAAAGGAGCTCAAGAGAGTAATAAAATGGAGCATATAACAACAGAGGAGTAATTTATCACATACCAAAGCTACCAAGGGTTTTCGATCCTGGTTCTGAGGATCAACCGATGAAACAGTGTTGGATGAAGATACATCACCTCCTTGAATAATGGCTTTTTTCCCAGATAGTAATTCGAATAAAACCACCCCAAATGAATAAACATCAACCATTGGGGACAAATCTCCAAGTTGTGCATACCTGGATTTTGCCAACTACAGTAAGTAACTTGGCACCCACTTCACAAGGAAGCAGTCAGGAGCTTATATGTATGCTAAGGAAAAACAGGACATCTTCATCACAAACATCACTGCATTACAAGAATTATTTATCTGGCACAAATTATGTGACAGTAGGAACACCAAAAATGAATGAATTTGGGAAGTAAACTGGGTTTAGGGTAAAAACTCCAGTGTGTACCAAAATGTATTCTTTCATTGCCACTAGCTACTTTGTTGCTATTTTACTTGATCCAAGTGCAGAACCCACAATTGCACCCATGTTGCTGGAAGGGAAGAAAAGGAGGAGGAGGTCAGAAATGCATGGTTCTGTTAAACCCAGTTTGATTGGCTTTTTTTCTGTGTTTTATATGCCACAAAAGTGCGTTTGTTTCTGGGTTGATGCTCTGAAGAGATCATTAAGAAATACTTACTCTGGAGGCATGTACCCAAACGTCCCCACCACTCTAGTTGGCATTGTTGTAGAGAAATTTGACAGTCCAGAGTCTGTTAGCTTTGTTAGTCCAAAGTCTGCCACCTTCACAACACAGACCCCTTCCTCAACATGTACATTAAAGAACTCAATTTGTATAATTAACACTTGTTAACAATTTGCATATTCCAACAATATGTTGATCAAGCTCAGATGCATAGCTGAAAACATAATGCTCCAGATGTTCAGAATTCACGCCAAGACAAGCACCAAAATGAGTGAAAATCACAACCGCTTTGTGTTCCAGTAATGAATGATGTTACCTTTGCATGCAGCTCCTTGTCAATGAGAATATTGGCTGATTTTATGTCACGGTGAATGTAAGTAGGTTTAGTATGCTCATGGATGTACTCCAAACCTCGAGCAGCATCAAGAGCAATTTGCACTCTGGCTGTCCACGACAATGGTGTCCTTCCTGACTCCACCCATAACACAATGATGCATCAGTACCATAACCCAATGGTAAGCAGTAGTAGAGCTGCGGCTCAGTCACACAAACTGCACTTCAATTCCAATCAAACACTTTCAAAAGCATCAAAGCTATAGACAACAGAAGCCACACGTATGAAGTACCTCTATCAATGTTGTGCAGATGTTGATCAAGGGTTCCATTATCAATAAATTCATAGACAAGAAACAGAAATTCCACAGTGCAATATCCTACCAGTTGCACCTGCCACATTGCCACCATCAACAGATCACCAAAGCCAGTAGATTTCTTCAAAAACCTAAACCCTAAACCTTCAAAATAATTGTAAAATCTACAGAGAGTAAAGACCAGTTGTACATGTTGATGGTTGTCGGCCCTGAATAATCTTCTCAGGTTCCAGACCCCTGGCCTTATTCATGTACCCAAAAACCTGATCTTTGAAAATCTTTGTGTCCATCTATCACATACACACAGTCATTCTCTAAAGCACTGTGTCAAGAGCACACAAAATCATCACCTTGAGATCTTACCAAATTGGTATGATGCACATGAGTGAGCACTTGAAGCTCAGCCATGAACTCCTTTGTCGCTTGCAGATTCATCCTCTTGATAGCCAGCTTCTGCATATTATCCAAAAGACATAATCTTCATTGGTGCACCTGCTGACTAGCATAACAGAAAACATTCTGGGCTGCAAGAAGAACAAGACAAAGTGACAAACAAGAAGAGAGAGAAAGAACCTGCCCCCGGATAACTCCGTAGTAGACAGCTCCAAAACCACCCTCACCAATTTTGTTAACAACATTGAAGTCATTGGTAGCCATTGCCAGCTCCTCATAAGAAAATTCAACTGACTTGTCAACTGAGAAATCTCCAAAAACTGGAAGTGCTACTGTCATCCTCCCTGCTTTTGCTGATGAGGCTACGTCACAAGTAAACCACTTTTAAGCAACCACTCTCCCTTGTGTGGCCCAAGCTTATGTTTCTCAGCTTACTAGATGACTACAAACATTAAGTCTTTACTGGAACTTGCCCAAAATCCAAAGATATATATGGCATGTCACATACATAAAACAACAGCGGGTAAGAAAGGAATAGTCCCTGAAATGCAAGAGAACAAATGTCTATACAAATTTGCATAACCTTTGTTGGAGCTGAGGGGTTCAAAACACACGAAAATTAGGGGATTTTAGACTACTGACGAGATTTGTGCCGATCAGGTGTAGACATGGTTCCAGAATTGTCACTAGCAAGGAGACCCCGCTGCTTGAACTTGTTCCTGTGATGTCTCCTAGAAGGCCAGTGTAGAAAGTGCACACAGAAACAATATAGAAATGCAACAACTCCAATTAGTCCAAATAGTCCTCCAATCACCGCACCCACAATTACACTTGTGCTAACTGCTGCTGCTCCTCCTCCTCCTCCTCCTGCTGCTGAAGATGCTGAATGTTAAGCACAGGCACCCACATCAGATAAACTGTCTATGGATTTCAAGGATGCAATCAGGACTATGGGTGGTGCACTGACCCAGATAGACAAAAACAAAAGCACATTTGGAAATTGGGCAATTGGACAAAGTAATGATTCCCAATGAGAACATTCATAAGTGCAAACTAATCTAATAGCACATGGCATTTTTGTTTCTCTTCATTACTGATTGCAGATGCATGACGAAATACAGGACCTAGATTGCACTTGGATGAGATGGGAAAACAGAAAGTCCTGTGTTGGAATTGTACGAGAGAGAAGTCATAATCAAAGTTGCAACTTATCATGAGTGGGTAGGGTTTAAAAGCGCACTGACCAGGTGGAGGCCTGCACAACAATGAGAACAACCATGAATGGATAACACATTCAACAGATACCCATAATAAAATTCTGAATCTTATACTACTACTTCCAACTCTCAATTTTTCTATCACAAGGTATAAATTTCACATAAGAATCTCAACTAAAAATCCTGACACATGGACTTACCCAGTGTAGGGAGGATAATTGCCCTCCTGATCTGCATTTCCACAAAACCCATTCACAGACAATATAACAATTGACCATCAGGCCCTCAGAAAAAAGGCAGCAGCTTGAAAAAAAGGAGTAAAGGCTGGAAATTTAGGCATGATGCTTTGCTCCATGATTCACCATCCTCACAAACCCATAATGGGGGGCGACATGGCTTCCCAGTTTCACCCATGACACTTGGATAGCAAATGCTTGATGATGCCCTCCAAAGAAGCAAAGCTTCTTCAGGGTCAATCACATGCCTCCACTGATTAGGCAATGAGATTTAGAAAGTAAGAATAGTAGCATTTGTGTAGTACGGAATTGCATGTTTAAAAAGGTCAAAAACATGGTGAATGTGGAATTATAACTCTTGTGTATTGACAACCTCTGAAGCATGCTGCAACATGTACAAATATTTCAAGGCACTTTGTTTCATGTTCACATAAAAAAAGACTGTACCTGTCACAGGAATAAAGGCAATCTGTTGTGCATTTTGCTGTGGGTTATCCCAACTCACACCAGGGTTATACTTCCTCACAAGATCTGCGGTCAAGTTGAACTTCGCAGCAACACTTGTCAGGTTGTCTGCAGTCCCAGACCCGACTACATAGGTCACGAAAAGGCCAAATTCCAAGCTTACAGTTGGGTTACCACACGAGCAGTTGACAGGGATGGCCAATAAAGCCCCCTCATTGATGAAGTTCGGATTTGCTAGCCCAGATTGAGATGCAATCCATGCTGGCTGGGTTAATCCTTCGTATGTTTGACTTGAAATCGAATTTAGGGTGTCATTCCCAGTAACCTGCAGTCCTTATTGCAATAATCTACATTGGTTAATGCACTTTGTCAAAGCAAAATGCTGAAGAAAACATTGACAAACAATCCAAAGACCACATTTTTCTCACCAATGATCAAGATCTTCCCTGCCAAAAAACTAAACCAGAGAGGGAGGGGGGGGCGGAGGGGGGGGGAAGAACTTTGTACCTTATATGCAAAGTTCTGGCCGAGTTGCCCATTGATACATAGACATGCAAAAGGGATATAAATGGATTCATCTGCAAAGACAGTGTCAACATTTGTAATGTTGCTGTTGGCATTCATTATAGCTTGAGCACTCACTTGGAAGTAGTTGCCTACTATATCCAAAGTATCGCCCTCCTTAAGCGTATAGTATGCAAGTGCAGTGGTGCATCCTGTGCTTGGTAGACACAAAGCTCCCACTCCTCGGGTATATGCAATAAAAAATCCACTCATGATCACACATAATAACACTGGAGTGCAGACCCTGCATCGTCTCTTTGGTACTTCCCATTCCTTCATTTCTCTTCACTTGTTCTTCTGCTTTGGGCTCAAGCCCTGTGTGTGGTGGTGACCTATTGCTTCCTGACTTTGAGCCTTGCATATGGTGCTGCACATATTGTGTTTTGTAGCATCATCTTCCCACTAATCCTTCAAAGAGTTCAACACAAAACAACCTGGGCACACAGGTGGGCCTTGAGGTAACTGGCAATTCTCCTGCTGTAGCAGCTTCCAATCAACATCTTGCAGCATTCATGAATGAATGAATGGTCTCCCTTTGATATATTCAATGCCCACACATGTAAACTATGCACTCACTGTGAAATTTGTGGTTTGCAAGTCTGCTGCATCAACAGCTTTGAGACAGAAAAAGCAAAAAGTTGTCACAATACATGTGCAAACTTTGGACCACTATGACATGAGAAACTATAGAGCAAAACACATGTACTCAGATAACAAAAAGATGGCTTTTTTTGTGGCAGCAGTGAATGCAGACTGGAAAAGAAGAAGAGGCCAGCAAGTCAAGTGGCCCCCAAAATCAATCAAGGAAAAAAAAAGCCACCATAAAAAACCGCATGAAACTCGAAACTAGAATCTCACAGGATGATTGCAAGACCCGAAACCAGCTGTTTTTATGTAGTGCAATATATCAGCTAAGCTCATTGATTGATGAGGAAAAATCAACCCAATTTGTGTTATTCTACAAAGAAGAACCCCAAGACTGCAAACGAATTTTTTTACAAGCCAGGTGATGGCACATGGGTCTAACAAATCTCTTTTCCAGCTGCTTGGCCTAACCCAATACTTACACACGTGAAGGGGGAACACAAAACAGAATGTTCTCAAGTAACCCCACAACAACAAAAAGACCAAAGTGGACAGTACCCAAATCAGCAAATCAAAGATTAAAACCCAAAACCCAAAAGGAAACTACAACCAAGAGTGTTGGTCCAAACCTCCTACACTGCAGCTAGAGTAGTAAGGAAGCAAGACAGTAGAGTCTCATTTCCTCAATACTAGCGTCTCCTTTCCTCAAAACTAGCGTCTCCTTTCCTCAATTCCAATCTCGTTAGACTATCGAAAAGGAAACTCTCGAAAGAAGAACAACAACTCTGAACACAAAAAAAATCCATCACCAGTAGTTAGTTCCAGAGCGAGAGGGGAGCTGATGAGCTCGCGCCATGCTCGCACTCTTCTGCCGACGAAGAAGAGGCGACAAGAGACGCTGTTGCCGGGGGTGAGCGCAGAGGGGCGGGGGAGGGGAGAAAAAGAGGAGACGTTCTGGATGAAGGAATGCATCTATGGACGACGTATTTCATCTGTTTCGTTCAAGAGGAGAAGACGAGATTACCTATTTTCGTGAATGAAACAGGCCGTCTTCATCTACGAAGACACAAGCGATTGTCGGCACTCTATGACGTTTGCTATCATCCTGCCCGGCCGGGGTGCCCGGGCAGAAAAATCCTCGGCGTAAAACACATGAGTTTGAATGAGTACCAAACGGGCAGGATTCTCCTCCACGTGGGTGTAATTTTCTTTTGGTGCTTGTTTTGACTCTTTATATACCACGTGGCGATCACCCATTGGGGTTAATATGACCTTCTTGAGTGTGGAGGAGGGTGTACCAGGGTTTGATGGGGATAGGTTTACGCGTTTGAAAAAATGGGTATCACAATTTTCTATGTATTTGGTCTGAAGGTACCGGACCACCATTGTGTCATAATTGGGAAATTTCGTTCGTGCAAAACTGCTCGGGCCAGCACCATTTTGCTGAGCCAAACTGACGTGTTTTGACTTTTCTTCATCCAATTTTAACTTTCAGAGTCACGTATTGAGCACCGCTGAAGTTGCTCTTCTATAATAGAAAAAAATCTGGCACATGAACTTAGAAGTTAATGGAAGATCCCCACTAGCCTATTGAGGTACCACCCAACCTCTCCTATTCATTACATGGGCTGCATCCCAAGTTCAATTTTATTTCATTTTTTTGCATTGAGCAAACTTAAATGGCCCATCACTCAACACGTTTACATACATGTAAAGATTCCCCAGAACAGAAGGCTTTCATTTTAAACTGAAAATTTCTTGCCCTTTGGCCCAGGTATATAGGTGAAAGGCGGACAACATTTCCCAAAGCATATGGGATAAAGGTGAGGTGCTGTTGGGAACTCTTTGCTTTGCTTTTGATTTGAACCTTCCCCTTGTATTTTTATTTTTTTTCAAGTTTCCTTTGTCCTTTTCTCATTCTTTTGCACATGAGAAATGTTCTGCTTCTTTAAGCAGCGTAGGGTCAAATTTTGATGTCCTTCTTTGATTTTCAGTAACCTTGGCTTGGCTTGCCAACTTCCTGACAAATGCCTCAAATCCTAAAAGCACAAAGATAGACCCTTTCTCTTCTTGTGCGAAAGTGATTGTTTAGTGGCAATTTCTTGCCATTTTGTGAAAAAAGAAGTTTTTAAAGAATATTTTGTCACAATTGCTTATAATATGAAACGGTGCTTAAGATTTTTATTTTTTTCATATTTTGAATAGCATCAAATTTGACTGAGTATACTTATTGACAATAGCCACTTGAGCAACAGCACAAGAAAAGGGGGGGGGGGACACACATACCCCCTATACTTAGCATATATTGATATTGGGATAATATTGCATTTACAATTCCCCTAAATGATACCTTAATGGTTTGGTAAGTGGTGGAAATTTTCGTACTTGATGCCCAATGTGTTTTTTCAATTTGTGTGATGTTGCTCAAGTGGTGATGACCCATACAGACATTTAGCCAAATTTGACAATATTGAAAATATGAAAATAAACTATGTTAAGCACCTTTTTATATTGTAGGCAATTGTGGCAATTTTTTGTGATTATTTATCGATTTTTGGGATTTTAAAAAGCAATTTGCAACAATTTTTTATTTTATTTTTTGCAATATGACCAAAATTTGCCACCATATACTAGTAACTAACATGATCATTTTGTGAGAAAAAAAATTAAGTGTAAATATGTTTTTATTCTTAATCTTAAACTTTGAAATTAGGAATTTTTGTGCGTTCTAACGTCAACGTTTATAACCATCACTATCAACTCACATAAACTAAACAACATAAAACTTCATAAATCTACTATATACTATCAAAGTTTTATTCACATGCACAAAAACTTGCTACCTAACACAATTGCAAGAATCTAAGTATCATACATCTTATAAAACAAAGAAAATGCAAAACACAAATTTTCTTACAAAGCAAATAGAACACGCAACACTAGAATAAGGTGGTTTCAAACTTCAAAAAACTGGATTTTGATTACACAAATCCATCCTTATCCCAAACATGAAAATTTTAGAATCACATTCACACTAGAATTAGTTCCAACCTTACTTACCCTAAGTTACCTAGGATAATTAAAATAAAAACACATAACTATCACAAAACTCCTAATCATGCATATGGTGTGATATGGATGTAATGCACATGGCAAGATATGGATGTAGCACTTTCAATGAACATCATGAAAATCTAATTTTGGTAGTTTGTGTGGTTCAAAAAAAAAGTCCAACATGGTCCTTCAATGATATGGCAAATAGTATCAATATTGATTTTCATGTTATTGCACACTACTAGTGATGATCAACTTTTTTTTTCCTATTTTTATGTTTTCATATGGTTTCAATAATTCATCATTATGTATGTTAATATCATTTGAATTAATATAAATAACATGGACATGACAATGCACATGTTAATTTGTTTTTTCATATCCATGTTAGTAGATAGGAAAAAGGAATGAGGTTGTTATTAAGAGAGGAGTGTGTCAAGAATTTTGTTTTAACTATGTGTTTACATCCTAATTACCATAAGTAAACTAGGGTAAATTACCTTGGAACTAATTCTAGTGTGAACAAGGTTTCAAATATTTCATGTTTGGGATATAATCCCAAAATTTGTGATTTCAAATCACTTTTGGTGATTTGAAATTCTAGAACACAAGGTGTTTTGTTTATTTTGCAATGTTTATGCATTAAGGTATTTTCATTTACACATGGTTTTTGTGTTTTAGTTTCCATCTTGTGTTTTGGGCTTGGATTCATATGCAATTGCAAGTGAACTTGCTTTGGATGGTAAGCATTATGTTAGGATGGTATTATTTTATTTGGTTTATGTGTGTTGATAGCAAAGGTTATAGGCACCGACATAGGAGCACACGACAAGTGAAATAAATATAAGGATAAAAGGTTGTTATTAAAAAGGAATGAGGTAGTTATTAAGAAAAAAATGAAGTAGTTAGGCTTGGAAATGTGGCAATTGTCTTTGGAATTGTTTCTAAAATTGTCTAGGGAAGACCATAAAAAAGATTATGCAAAATCAATTGTCAAAAAAGACCATCTTCCATATACAAATTCCTTGAAGTTTTTCATCACTAAAATGTTAACAAAAAAATACCAAACTAATATTGATAATGCCTTAGTTTCACCTTTTTAAACATCTTACTATTGATAATAGTGTAACATAACATTGATATCAATACCACAATGGTTATCAATCATTAAAGTGTTTAATTGGTCTCATGATTTTTAAAAAACTAGTATATTCATACTTACCCTACCTTCTTGTTAAATTTGATGAAAATTAATTGAAAATCAAATAAAAATTCTCAAAAAATTAGTGGGAATTTTGATGAATCATATGGAAATTTGTAATTTGTATACATTAATACCATACCCATTATGTACATTCAACACTTCTTGGCCAAATATTTATTTATTCTAGAAAATGAAATTCAAGAATTTCAAATTTAACTTTTCAAATTTTCAACAATTGAAAAATAGATCTACAAAGTACACCTTGTATTGTGTATTTATACTAGTAACCCAATGGAGTTCAAAATTTGTGACATATGTGAATTTTTTTAATCCTTTTTAATTAATCTTTTTGCAAATTAGTTTGTGTCGAACATCAATCATAGGTATGGTATTCTAAAAGTTTTAAATTGGAGCAATGAAAATGTGAAAATGGGTGCATATTGTTCGATTACATTTTACAAAAAAGGTTCAAGTCATTAAAAAATTTACAATATAAGTTGTTTCCTCTCTTGCCTTACACATGCATAGAACATCACCACTATGCAATGGCATTTATTTGATAAGAGGAGAAAACAACATTCATAATTTAAAAATAATCATGAAGACAAAATTAGATATAATCCAAATTCAACGTTAAAGCTCCACTCTTGAATAATGTCAAAATGTTTCATGGAACAATTATTATGATATATATTAATAATGGACAAGAGACATAGATACAAAATAAAAGTCCAAATATTTGAAAACCTCATGTGTAGAACCTTATAAAAATTTATTTCAACTATCGAAATGACCTCATAAGTTAACATTAATTGATTTCAATGGGCTTGTATGCCAAAACTTATTGTATAATAATATGATGTAAATGGAATATGATATCAATCCAATGTTGATGTGGAGCAAAGCCATCAATGAAAATTTGCAAAATTATTTTGAGCTCACAAATGAATAAAAAAAATCTAAAATTCAAATAATGTTTTTTCCAAAAAAAATTTAAAAAATAGCCATCCTAAATCTAATATTGGAAATTGGGTGAAAATTTCCACACAAGCAACCTTTTTGTTTAAAGATGTTAAATCACATATGTTTCAACTATTTGATATATTGTTTAATGTATTCAACTTGTCATGTAGATAATTTCTATTATTTCAAATACTATGAAATGAAATAACTATAAATTGATGTTTTTCAACTTATAGCCTAATAAATAGAATTTTCCATTTAATTTAGTGTGTAGGACATTTGACACAATTCTTAAAATGAAAATATGAAACCATTGTCAAAAAAAGTAAAGATAATAAATCCAAAATGTGCATGTTTTAAAAAAAATTGGTGAAAATTTGGGGGAATTTTTCAATTTTTTATTAACATGCAAGTGGTTCACAAAGGAACCCATCAAAAGAAAACACATTTCATCATCACATGGCCCTTGGTTGTAAGATGGATGTGCCCAATTGCTCCTCCTTAAGGTTAAGGTTTTCCATCTTAACCTTGCTCAAAAAAAGGGGAGCCTTCATCTTCATTGATATGACCATTCCTTTTGTTAAATTTTAAACCTAGCTCAAGATGGAAAAACTTCCAATTTCAACTTTTGATTAATTGAATTTCCTTAAACATTTTGACATGTTGTTAGTAGTCACTCATTGATTTGATGGTTGTCAATTATTCCTTTTACAACAATGAAATATCAATCATGTCTATAGGTTGCAACCTATTTCAAAGTTTATGGGGGGCTTAAGAATAACATTTTCACTTTTACATGTGTTGCTCAACAATTTGGGTTGTTATTTGAACCTTGCAAGGTGGAGTTTGATCTTGCAAAGGTTCCACAATCTTCAATGTATATGTCATTGAGTTATGAATTCAATGTGGTTTTCATTGCAAAAACATTTGCAAACTTTTGATATTTTAAAAATATTTATATTTCAATGATCAATATGAGTTCATGTTCTTTAGTCAATTTATTCCAATGATATTGAAAGACTAAATGTTTAGGGTTTTTTTTTTGGTCATAATTGCAATTAGATACAAATAGATTTTTTTCTTCCAAAATAAATTGCAGATGAATGGATTGCTTTGTTTTTTTTTCAAGTTAATGGTGCCTTCAATGTTTTTATGTATTTCAAATTTTCATATTATAATCATAATAAACTTTTGAATTAAAAGTATGTTTGAGCAAAACATTCAACAATTAATTTCAAACCTATTTGTCATTTTTTAACTACATTAAAGTTTTCAAGATTTTGTATTCAACTTCTTATAAAGCTCATAAAAAATGTTTTGAAAGTTTTTAATTTACTTTCTTATGATTACTTTTTCTACCTATTTGACCATGTTTCAACCCCCATAACACAATTGTCACACGTCCAAATTTCACCTCCAACAAGATTACATGGACATTGAGGTGGAGCAATGGAAGGTGGGCAAGGTTATGACATAAATATATGTTAATCTCAAGGACAAGGTTGATGATCATTTTGTCCACATGTGTTGGTTCATCAAAAACTTTAAGACATGCTTGATAAGCAAATTATGAAAAGGAAACCAACAAGTTCAAACTTGCAATGTGATATAAACTACTTGGTTATGTTGCATTTTTCATGATTATTTTGTTGGAAACCCAATGTATGATGACAAATTGTTTAGGTAACAAGTGAGGAGGGAATTTTTTTGAGGATTATGGATACTATTGTTCAATATGATCCATATTTTTTTCATAAAATGGATGCTTTCCCAAAAAAATCAAATGATTTGCAAAAACATATAAAGACACAACTTATTGAAAAAATAAATAAATTTGATCATTAATTTAAATGTAAATAGGCTATTTAGAATTGGATTATGAAAATATTTTAAATTTTAATAGAATGTTCCTGTAACTTTCTATTATTTTATAACATATAAAAAACATCCCTTTATTTCACATGTTCCACAAAACATACAAAAAATATTTTTTGTTAAAATAAATTATTAGAAAAGATTTATCCTTAATTCACTAAGGCTTTCACTAATCGCTCATGTGAAATCACCATTAATTCATTAAATCAGAAATATAATGAGTTCACCATATTTCCTAATAATTGTTGATAAGTTGGTATGAACAAGCAATTTCACTAAAAATTGATCAAATTAGATATTGCTGCATTGCATTTATTATTTTATTTTAAATTTTATTTTGAATAATTTACATAATATTAATTCATTTTTAAATGTATATGATTAATATAAAATAATTTATGTACATATGGTCAACATACAATGTTGACTATAAAATCAACATACACCATTGACCACATCAAAATTTTGCCAAGGTTTGAACCTTCCAGGTGATAACCCATTGCCATTACCATCTAATCACCTCATTTGATATGAATCAATTGGAATGATAATTGTATTTACTACATTTTTTTATTTTCAATGTTTTCTAAAATTCAATTGAACTACTATCATCACTTTCAAACTGTATCCAAATGAAAAAAATAAACTTCATTTGAGAAGATTTTCCAAGATGTAGATATCTTTGATATGTTTAAGAAAAAAATTTAACTGAAAATACATTTCAACCTTGCAATTTCATACATTTTAGCAATGATGTCTTGACTTTCTTTTTCTTCTTTTAACGATTCTCCACTTTGTCTAAATGGGAAAAAAACTTAATTTCATTCTAGAAGATTTTTCCAAGACATACACATCTTTAATATTTTAAAGAAAAAATGGCTATTTAATTTGATTGAAAATGAATTTGAATTTTTAATTCAAAAATTTCAAAAATATATTTTGAAGAAGAAAAAATCATTCAAATAACATAATTTGTGAATTAGCATTTTTTTGAATTATTTATTTTTTTTGATGATAATATAATATAATACAATGTATATTCCCAAATTTTAAGCATATATTAAATATGTCTTTTTTATTATATTAATTATGATTATTTAATAATTGACTTAATTATTTAATATTTAAATTATTAAACACGTAATATTGTGTTATTTAAAAATAATTTATAATTTTATATAAAATAATAAATCTATACACACACACACACACACACACATATATATTTCAATGTGTCATAAGTTTTATTAAATTTTATTAAGAATAATAAATTTTCATCTTTCTAAAGTTTTATTTTGAATAATATTTTCATTTTATTTTTAAGGAAGGTTTTAAGTCATGAAAATAAAATTAATACAAACTATAACATGTCTTTTAAGTTGTATGGGTACCAAATCTTTTAATAATTTAATAAATACACACATTTAATAAATACTTTCATTCAATAAATAAATAAATAAAATATTAAAATCTATTTGTATTAATTTATAAGAAATTTGAATGTCAAAAAAACAACTTCAATGAATTAAGCATAAATGATAGCTAAAACACTAAAACACTAGCTAGTGAACCTAGTTTCACTTTTAAAGCCTCATAGTGAAATGGGTAAGTGAATTGGACCCATGTTTTCTAGTAGTGAATTTCCACATTGGGTTTTGGGCTACCAAACATTCAAAACTACATACTAAGTATGGAGTGTCTACACATGTGATTAATGAATATTGTAAAAAAGGTAATAACATTGCAATGGAGGTTATGAAATGTTTTGTTGCCACAATCGATGTTTGTTATGAGTTGAACTACTTGATGCAATCAACTGAGGTTGACCTTGTGAAACAAATGAAGATTAATAAAGATTGATGTTTCCTTGGGATGTTTGTATTTATCATTTGCATGTGTTGGGTGTGAAAACAATTGTATAATGGCTTGGTAGGGTTAATTAATTTCAAAACAAAGATAACAAAAACATCATTCTAGAAATCATTGTGAATTTCACATGCGTCCTTTGGCCTAACATGGGACAATCATGTAAAAGGGTGAAAATGTGGTCCCTAAACATTATTTTCCTTATGAAAGTAAGGTTGGGAAAAACAAAATATATGTTACTTGTACTTCAACAAGAACTACTATCATTTGCTAATTTTACTACAAATACTCAAATAACAATTATGTAGCATTTTATGTTGAAGGCAATGAAATGAAAAAATACATATCCTTAAAAGATAGTCCTATTGACCCGACATATCATTAATTCAAGTAATGAAACTCATAGTGAAAGAGTTTATCTTAAGAATAAAAAAAGGGGAACTAAAAGGTAGTTACCTTCTAGATCTTTTGAAATACCTTACAAAATGGTTAATTTCATTCAATGGGTTTAAAGGTCTCCGACATCTATTGCCTCCCATCCACAACACATGTAGACTATGGTTGTCATATACATTTTGCATCACATGTAGCCCCTACAACCTCCATAACAAATGTAAACCCTTTAATTTGTGGCCGCTACTTACCATCTACAACAACCTTTTTTACCTTGTAAACTTTAACTTTCAAGCCTATATCACCTCCATTGCCATTTATTAATATACTTTCCTATGGCGGCAATATGCGTCCTACTCCAGAAGCTCCACAAATAATGAATATCCTACCATTTTTGTAAAACTATTGTGAATAGACGACACAACTTTACATGATTATGATATGAACTAGCTTCCCTAATATTTTATCATTTCCTAATGCAATTAATCACCACAAGATACTTGAGAATTTGTCAACCTATCACAAGCACAAAAAAAACTAAACAATAAGATTTCCAAACCACATGAACAAAGGTAGGCCTAATTCTAAATCTAGGTCATGGAATAAGAAAACCAAAAGCAAAAACATAATGCGCGCATGATGTGAATGCAAAAAGAATTTATTTCAAAAACTTGACAAGAATGGAACCAAATTATATCAAAAATACGAACCCAAAATTGATGTTGAGAAAACTAAAGGTAATGTGGGATTTTACTTCTATTTATACCCATTGGACACCTAGTTCAAAGAAACTCCCTAAGAAACTTCCAACTTACATGTAACCCGTGTTGCACTCATATATGACCCATTTCCATCCATGTGGGAACTAATAATGAACTATGAGTTAACTAAAAATGAATTAAAAGTGAACTAAAATTTAATTATGAGTTAATTGAAAGTTAACTAAAAGTAATTAAAATTTAATTAAGACTTAACTAAAAGCTAATTAAAAATTAACTAAAATTCAACTAAGATTTGACTGAGAAATAATTAGAAATGAACTAAAAGTGAATTAAAACTTAATTAAGATTTAACCAAGAGTTAATTAGAAGTGAATTAAAAGATAACTACAAATGAACTAAGAGTTAACTAAAATCTAACTAAAATTTATCTAAGAGATAATTAGGAGTGAATTGAAATTAAATTAAGAGTTAAGTACAAATTTATTACAAGTCATGGATGAACATTCACATGAATGAACTCCATGGTGTTGGCATTTGTGACACAACCATTTTCCATTGCAAGAATCAAAATACAACTTGACTCCATATTTTTCTCCTTTCCTTAATGTTACACACAAACTTCTTCACAAAAAAGTCCTCTCATAGCAAAAATTTCCTATTATCATACAATGGAATGATCCCCACATCCATTTCTCGTCTTCATAATCCCCTTTCCTTTCAAAACCACAAAAGGCCCATATCTTCCACATGGGAATAGGCCTTATCCCTAGTCCTTCTTAGAAATCCATTAAATGATTAATGGATTATTACCAACCATTCAACTAATTAACCCCATTAACTTCATTCCTTTGGTAAAGGACAATAAGTTTACCACTAGTAACCAACTAGTTACTAAGATGCCCCATGATACTATTTAGCCTACAAATTTCTACCCTTAACAAATCATATCAATGTCTAGTAGAAAAAAATTACTTCCTTGTGAAGGACATGTTGATTAGCAAGGACATGGTTTAAGCTTCAAAGTTAATGGTTTAATGTACCTTAGGTATCATATATTTATTAACAACATCTACCCACTTAAAATTGTTTTGTCCAAAATATTCATTAGCCTTAGGATGAAAATAGGTTTCACTTTACAATGATGTAAGAATTTGTAATAAAAGATATAGAAAGATGTTTTTATGTTCTCCAATCTTGATTAAATTGCAATAATTTGGAACCCATGCATGCATATTTGGCCATAATCTTTAAAAGCATAGTTATTCAAGTGTATTTTACACAACATAATCAGTGAAACGAGGATGAAATCCATTTATAAGTTAAAATTTCAATTTGGCAAAGCCCCACAACCAATAAAGGGCTTGATATTTGATGCAAGGTATATATGAGTTTGCAAATGAAGAAATTCATTTTTAACTACAAGTCAAATTTAATTAAACATCAATGGCCATTGAAGGTTAAAATTTTCAATTGAACTCTAAAATTTTTATTGAAATGTAATGCTTCCATTGAATAAAGCTTTGAATCCAAATGAAAGAATTAGAAATCATTGTTGAAACTTAGTCTCTTAATTTATAAAATCAATTTTAAAATTATTTTGAATAAAGAAATGAGTTGAAGGGTTTTTGGTTTGATGTCTCCCAAATTGCATTCCAAGGTTTGTCCAAACTTGTGTTTTAATTGATGTAGCAATGGCAACATGGCTTGTTTATGAACATCCTCAAGCAATGCAAATTTCTTATTGATGTTTGTATTAGATTAATCACTACTAGAAAACATGGTTTGTGCCACTAAACAGTTCCACTCAAATCCAATTTTAATGTAATGGGATTAATCCATATTATTATACATTGGATGTAATGGATTGGTTTAGTGGATTGGCCCCTCAAATCCAATTTCAGTGGAATGAGATTAATCCATATTATTATACATTGGATGTAGTGGATTGGCCCCCCAAATCCAATTTTAGTGGAATTGGACTAATGTCATTCCACCATATAGTGGATGTAGTGGATTGGTCCACCCAAAGCTAGTTCAAAATGTTAAAAAACCACATTTTTCTTCTTTCAAACCCCTCCTACTTCCAAAGCTCATAACTTTCTCATCTCCTATTCAAATTGAGTGATCTAAAGTGTTATGAAAACATCATCTTAAGTTCTATAATTCATCTTGGAACTCTAAAGGTAGAAAAGCAATGTACAAGGATTGCACTTGGGTGCTTTCAAAACAATTTCCTAGTGCTAGGTGGCACTTTTTCAACTTTTTGACCATGCACACTTTGAGGGGGCCATAACTTTCTCATTTTTTATTTGTTTTAGACAATTTTTTGTGTTATGAATGCACCAAGAAGAAATCTTCAACTTTTCTTTGGACACCATAAACAAAGGAGGGCTCCTTTGAATTTCATAGAGCTCTAAATTCTTGTGTGTGTGGACATAGCTTGTTTACCTAATGCATTGGTAAATAACAAAGCTTCAAATTTATTAGATTTTTCTAGTGATGGTACAACTAACATAAGAATAGCCAACCTAAAAATAACCAACCTAAGCATAGCCAACATATGTATAACCAACATAATGTAAATGTAGGTACATAACCTAATTATAAACTAAGTATAACCTACATAGCCTAGGTGTAGCCTATATAGCCTAGGGTAGCCTACATAGCTTAAATGTAACCTATATAACCTAAGGTCAACCCACAATATAACCTAAATTACTTTAGGTGCTTAGCCTAAATAGCCTATGTTTGTTTAGGTACTTATCTTAAGTTAGTTTGAATGAAACAAGTTTCAAATATTTTAATTAGGTTATTTAAGTAAGTTGAAAGAAAATGTTATGACTTTTTGTAGACATGTTATTTCACATAAAAAACAAAGTGTTGCAATGGTTGAAGACTTGGCCTTTCAAAGTGGAGGTGGAAGGTTCAAGTCTTCAATCTTGCAACTTAGTTGGTGAAACCATTCTAGGTTAGGCTAATTAGGTTTCCCCAGCCATGTTAGGCTTCCTAGGAGGTTAGGTTTTTTAATGTAGGCCGACTAGCCCTAGGTACCTAGGTGCATAGGTCTAATTACCTAAATATATAGTGGATAGGTGCTTCAGCTTAGCCTTGCCACAGGGTGACATTTCATTGGATGCATAATGTTTGCCACATGGCAACATATAATTGGATGCCTATGCTTGCCATGTGGCAACACATCAAATGAACGCCTACACATGCCAAATGACATCAACTCAATGGAAACAGACTTGCCATATTTTAAATTTATCATTTGATCCAATGGCATAAGAAGGCCAATTTGGATTATTGGACAGTTTTCCATGATTGCGTTAGATAATATCACTAAACGAATCTAGTAGGGTTCCATTGGTCATTGTCGTGCAATCTTGATCACTAGCCCATTCCATTACATTAAGCCAAATGTCACTAATAATGGAATTGGTCTAATCCATTTGAAAATGATTGGAATGCACAGTAATTGGGACCGCATTTCCTAATAATGAATGGGGATCATGGGATTTAAGTGGCAACTTCAAATGTAACAAATTCATTAATTAGCCCAAGAGGAAAAACGATTTCTCAAAAATGTCAAAAAAAGAGAAAAAGGACAATCCTTTTGAAGTATGAAATGAAAGTTTTATTCGTGAATACCATTATACATATTGTAATAATGCTTTAGAAAACATGGGCATTATTTACATGCAAAGGCACAAAATGTGAATCGAAATCTTGTTGCAATCCATCAAAATCACTAGGCACTTCTAATGGTGAAAAACTATAATTTATTTTGACATTTTCGTTGTAGAGATAATTATACAACTTGTCCTTTATAGTTTTTTGAAATTTGAGTTGTCATGAAGATCCACCAAATGTGGCGCAATCATGCATTTCTATAAAGACTTTGATCGTTGATAATCCATTTTAACGTTATGAAATGGAACCCCCCAACCAACAGCGGGATAAAATTGACCGATTTGAATCATTTGGCATAACACCCTTGCAAGAGATGAATTCATCGTTTTTTTCATCTTATGCTTATGAAACATTGTTGCATAGTCGAAAACATTTTGATGTGTGAGATACACTCGATTCTTCATTACTGTGGCTCCATATTTGACAAATTCTAACATGCCAACTTCCATCATTTCCCCATTAACATTATGATGAACAAATCGAAAATGATCTTCATAAATATTTTTCATATATAGGCAACCATACCAACAAATGTATGTAGGCCAGTGTCTTGTAACTACTTGTAGTGCACAACATGCCCCATTTCTTTGGATGATCCCACCCTGGCCATTCTTTGAGAACCTTGTTCAACATTTTCAAACTTGAATATGGAACTTGACAACCATTTGCATATGAAGATGTGAAAGAGTGCCACCCATTTCTAATGCACAAAGCCTAACTACACATTCTTTTATTATGAACACTTCCCTCTTAGACAATAAACTAGGATCTACATTAAACCCTCCCAAACCAATAGTCATAGAAGCTTCCAACAATTTTTTTGAATCTTTCACTCGCCCCTACTTCTCTTGTAGCATCTTTAAAACATCCCATCTTATACAAAACAAACAACTCAAAACAAAGATGCAACCCCCACCGTCTAGCCTTCTCATCTCTCCCCCTACCTATGCATGTAGAAAGTGACTGTCCACTTTCCATGTGGATAATGGACAATCACTTTGCATGTTGCACAATATTTTTTTCCTTTCCCTCCCCCAAAAAAATTCTTACCGTTCCCCTACCCCCACAAAGAAAAAAAGTAGGCCCCATTAGTAGCCCACCCATCTATTCATAAAATTTTCCTTCCCCATTTGCAACCTCAGCTAATATCACCCTTATCAACAAGGGTACTTATCAAGACACAATGTTGTTGTGTTTATTAAGGGGGAGGGTTAGATTAACAAGGGGGGGTCAAAACACAAGGTGGTTAGATGCATGAGGGCAAAATTTTTGGCACCCACAACAACTATGTTTCACCTTTGGACCATGTGTGTAATGACAAGTGCATTCACAACATTTTAAACTATTCACAACAAATTGGAAGTAGGTACTCAAAGTCACATGCTTCCTAAATAGTACCAATTGTACCCACAAGCATCATGAAAACATTAAGGCACACTAATCATTAAAATTCTCCCCTTTTATTAGGTTGGCAATATCCGTATTGGTCATCACCTTGGCTTGCCCTTTCATCACAAGCTCATATGTTTTCTTCTTTCAATAGTCTAATATTTTATTGCAAACTTGGCTCCACCTAGTCGCTCACTAAAATCACCTCACTTGCTACCTTGAGCTTCAAGACTTATATGTCCCTTATGTCATCCATATCCCCCTTTGGAAACTAGGAGGCTAACACCTTGTGCTTCATGGGCATCACAAGCTTCTTCTTGTTGACTTCCCATAAATCCCCCCCACCATGGAATGTCTTTCAATATTAATCAACAACATAAATAAAAATGAATGAACCTTTTTTTTTTGTTTATTCATGTAAAGATCACACACCTTCACTAGTGTGTATTCATATGATATTTTTATTCATTAAGTAAAACAACAAAACCATAGACCCCAATTAGCTTGCTCACATCATGTTTGATAATACCACATTTCATTTCCAAGGCATTCATTTTCTAGTTCCCTTGCCTTTTGTTGGAAGTGATTTGTCAAACATTTTCATAATGAGGTGATTTTTGGCAAACTTGCCAATCTTTGTCAAAAGAAAAAATCTTCCCTTTCTACCCCTTGGCTTGCCTTCTCATATTATGAAAATGGGAGGGCATTATTATGGTTCTATTGGGTCTTTTTTATAGTTAAAAAGTAATGGTGGAAATGACATCATCATTCATTATCCTCTTTGCATAGTTAAATTCCATTACAAGGGTCTATGCAAGAACCCATTTAAAAAGTTATATAGTTGATAAGAGTGTGACATTTATGATTGAGGGATTGCATTTCCTTGAAGGGAAGATGTTAAATACCTTCCAACAAGCTTTATCTAGGTGTGATAATATTGTTAGAAAAGTAGGAAAAGGTGTGCGACATCTTGTGTGAAGCATTGTGGTTCTGTGTAAGTTTTGAGTATTGGAGGACTAGTTTGAAGTTAAATATAACATGACACATCTTGCTTTTATGAATTTGAAGTGTTGTGGAATTGCAAAACATGTGGGATTAAAAATTTTTGGGTTAGAATGAGTAAAATCACATGGTTATGTGTGGAGTGCAAATTGATGAGTTCATGCAAAATTGCATAGTGTACAAAAGAAACAAACCTAGACAAAATGTCATACAAAGTTCATTAAGGGGTGTTCATCATCTCACTTCCTAGAAGGCTAACAATGTTTAACAGTTCATTATTATATTGTAAGTTTAGTTGTAATCAATGGCCTTTAAGCCTAAGTTGGTGGACCTCAATTGTAATAATTAATCATTGAATTTAATTTGGAAAGGCTTGTTATGTTTATGAATCAACAACTCACATGCTTGATGGTTAAATCTTTGCCCAAAAAATGAACCAACACACATTAAAGAACCATGAAGGATGGGTGGTTTGTGGTTAGCAAACAACTTTCCATTGGGTTCTAGTTCCTTAGCTAATTGCAATGGTTAATTCAGTTTCTCTTTTTTACAACTTATCAATCACCTAATACCCCTAATATGTAATAAAAACAACCCTTGTTTATGTATAAATGATGTATTTGGTATTTACCTAGTTCACCTATTATCCTACTTATCTACCTAAATATAATACCAACTTTTTATAGGATGAGTTACCAAAGTGAAACTAGATGTTAACTTAGTTAAGGTTCATCCACAATTAAACCATAATGGACATCTAGTGAATGGTGTGCTAGTGGGCATTGGTTCACTTTGGCCATAATTCAATGGGATGTGCCTAATTTGTGCAAGGTAGGGAATGTTAGTGGGTACCATATTGGTAGGTAGATAGGGAAGGCACTTGGTGGTTATTAGATGCATGTGCATATTACTATATATTGATAATGACCTTTTAAAAACTAATGAAATTAATGAAAGTGAAACTAAAAATTCAAAATAAAAAAAATGATTTTGGAGGTTTTTGATTGTCATAAGTGAAAAAAAAAGGGTAAAAATTGCCATATTTGGATAGTTGGTTGTCATTTTGTAACCAAAAAATAGAACGATGATTAAAATTTGTACTTTATTTCTAGATTATTGCCAGATTTAGCTAAATTTTGGTAGGGATGATTGTCATTTTTTCTACATCTTCCTATGGGCGATATCACTTTGATTACAAACAAAAATTCTTGAAAAGTATTTAATCCTAAGTTCAATTTCATCATTATTTTTTACCCTAAGGTCAATTTCATCATTATTTTTTACTCTAAGGTCAATTTCATCATTAAATAATCTTCAAAATAGTGAAACAAATCTTTGTTCAATTTCATCATCAAATCATCTTCAAAATAGTGAAACAAATCTTAGTTCAATTTCACCATTAAATCATCTTCAAAATATTGAAACAAATCTTTGTGAAAATATGATGCTGAGCTGTTGAAAACCATCATAACTATCAAAAGCTACAATCTGAATAATTTCACTCTTCATATGACAATATCATAATAGAGAATGAAAAAATAATAATTTCAAATTCATAAAATGAATTTAATTTTTTGAAAAAAAAAAGAAGTAAATTAATTGTTGAAACTGACCCTAGGCTCTAGTACACTGATTTGTAAGTAAGGTAGGAAAGGCACTTGGTGGCTACTAGGTAGGCAGATGCATGCAGGTCATATTTGGAGGTGGGGTGGGGGGTTGGGTGGGGCTGACGAGCGTTAGATGAATGTAATGCTTACCTTGATGCTCACCACTCATTCATCCAGGGTTTGCTTTCTAGGGTTTGCTTTCTGGTGTGCAGAAGCGCAGAGAAGGAAGAGTGACAAAGGAAGGAAGGGATGAGGTGCTCAGCGAGCGAAGAGACGTCGCTTTGGAGATCCGGTAGGCGAAGAGCCACACCTCTTTCCTTCCTTGCTGCTGTAGCTTCTTCTTCTTCTTCTCCTCTGCCAGAGCCAGAGGAGGCGCTTTGCTGGTGAAGAATCAGTCAACATGCTCTGAATGCACTTTGAATGGCATTTTGTGCGTGAGGAGTGGAAGAGGTTTGTTGCTCCATAACATTGTTTTTTATGGGGGATTCATGAAGAATGCAAATGAGTAAGAAGAGCATGAAGCATGGAAGGATAGGGAAGGATGAAGGTGAGTAGATCCTCCTCCTTGATCACTAGTTCCTTGAAGGAATTAAGTGGAACACACATGAGAGTGAAGCTTTCAATGCTCTTCTTGTGCCGCAATGGCAGCAACAGCAACAACCGGCAATGCTCTACATTTGAAAAGCTTATTATAGCTTCTTCTTGTCAATATAAACCTTTTTGACTGCTGGTAGCAGTGCCTCCCATGGCAATGACAAGATCAAAGGTGAGAGCTCTGGAGATGTTCAAAGTGGTGGACTGTGAAAATGGGGGTGTGGCTTGCAATTCCAATGAGGTTGTAATGAGAGCAAACATTTGGAGCAGTCTTCCAGAGCATCTTGTAGAAAGAATCTTGACTCGCTTGCCAGTAGCATGTTTCTTCAGGTTTCGCAGTGTGTGTAAAGGATGGTACAATCTGATACACTCTTCCACTTTCTTGCAAGCTTACTCAGAATCCCCAGCGCAAGAACCATGGTTTCTGATGTTCACTGATGATCACTACAGAGATGGCTCTACTTTTGATCCAAGCTTGAACAAATGGCACCACATCCCTCTGCCTTCACTGCCACAAAAGGAGACCTTCTTCCCAGCTGCAGCCGCTGGAGGTTTGGTTTGCTTTGGTTGCTATGCTGATGGTTGGAAGACATTTGTGGTCTGCAATCCTTTGACAAAAGCATGCCGACAGCTTCCTCCCATGCTTAACCCTCCCTTCAGACTTTACACTGTGGGTATGGTGGTTGACAGAGACACCAAATCCTACAAGGTTCTTGTAGCTGGCAACTGTGAGATTTATGAGGTAACAAAACCACCTCCGAGCAAAGCAGAAATAGAGTTTCAAAGCTAACTATGACAGCACACATAGATTGCAATGCTCTCCCAACAAGATCTTCCATCTTCTGTCAAATCTCATCAATCAATCTGCCATGACCTACAATGCTAGTTTAACTTCTACCTGCACATTCATACAAATGACAAGAGAAAAAGGTGAACAAGAATCCACCAAAAGTAGGTTGAATTTGCACAAAACTCATGAGAGTTTTCGACTCTCAGGTGTCCCATGAGTCACAGAAATGATCATTTAGCATGTACAGCTACTAGCTTCCAGAGACAATCATCTTAGACTGTTGAAGAAGGTTCATACACTTTGCACTCACCACAATTGAAAAAGAATTTGAATGGCTACCAGCTTGAGAGAGTGTTCCCCCAATCCTCCTACCACACAGTCAACACAAGTAAGCATCATGCAAAGAAGATTAGGCTACTACTTGCATTGACATGATGATGAGCTGAATGAGTTTAGGGCAGAGAGGAATAACCTTGTCAATCTTGATGTGAATCTTTTTGTCTCATGAAGGTGTATGATTCAGCAATCAACTGTTGGAAGAAGACTTGTATTCTTCCCCCAGGGTTTTACAGATGGCACCATGGAATTCTGTGCAATGGATTTCTGTACTCCAGACGATTCCAGTTCGATGGCTTGGTGGCGTATGACATCCAGCAGGGTGTGTGGAGCCAGATTCAAGCACCCATGCCACATGCCTTTGACTATCATGCACTGGTTGAATGTCAGGGACGGATATTTACAGTTGGTGGGCTCCTCAAGAATGACATCACCAAACGAGTCTGTATTCTGGAGCTGGAGCGGACGCAGCTGCAGTGGATAGAGGTGGCTGATCAACTGATCAACTGATTAGGAATCAAAATGACTTTCTTTGATCATTGAAAAACACTCTTGCAAGCAAACCTGTAAGGAACTTTTTTTCCCAAGTAGAATGCAATTGAAGGAAGTAATTTCTGACAAGTTATATGATTTGCAATATGATTGTAGGTGGACACTATGCCAAGTATACTGTGTGAGGAATTTCTTAAGGATGGTGCCTCCTTCAGCTGTACTGGCTACAGTGACCTTGTCATGCTCTACATTACAGGGGGCTTCAGAGACAGGCTAGTGCTGTTGTATGATTTGTCAAAGAAGCTCTGGAGGCGATTGCCTCGGTGCTCCCTGCCTGATGAGCGAATGAGAGAGGGACTCCTGGATGGAATCTCATTTGAGCCTCGCTTGGATGCAGTAGTTTGACCATGTTCTTGATCTTCATTTCTGGGGGGAAAACATCCAAGACTTTCTCAAAACTGTGTCAATGGGAATAACCTTGACAATGGAAATTTTCTGGAAGACAAAAGGCGGAAGACAAAGTGTTGAATACAGAGAATTCAAAGAATTGGTAAGGGCCCAACATCAAGCTTCTGGAATCAAAGATTCTCCGAGCAAATCCAAAACCTCTTCTATATGCAAGCATTTTGATGCATATGTATGAGACTTGGGTCTGAAGTGTTAATTGCCAAATATCTTGGGTGGAAATTTGGCAACAATTGGTCCAAAGAAACATCACACCAAGTTTAACCCAGCACAATTTACCCATCAGCACATTCCTCCTGTGATTTCTTGACCCTGAAGACTGAACATTGTTCGCCTGAGCTCTTGACCTCACCTGAAGCTTGCACATTCTTTGTCAGGAAAGCTTTTGCACATGCAGCAGAGACATCAATGAAAAAAAAATCTCTGGATTCTGTAATCAAGTCTGTGAGAAAAGATATCTCACCAGTTAGCTTTCCAAAATTCATAAGTTAGTCCTTTGCCTTCAGAATCTTGAGGTGCCTCAAGTTTCTAGCAGATGAATGAACAGACATTTGAAGTCCATCTGTGGACCATTGCATGCCCTATCACCCTAGCATGTGTCCATTTTGTTCTTGGATTTCTGAATTTAACTTTTTCCCTTGAAGGGAAAAAGGGTATCACTCTATCGGACATACTCCCAGTTTTGAGAGTATGTTTCCTTTAAAACTCTAAACTTTCACTGTTCTTTGTTGTGCACCTTACCTCAGATGGTTCTGGAGGAACATGCACCAGTAAACAAATAATTGGCACTATATTTCTGGAACTTGTTTGTTGTATCAATTCATTCCAAACATGTTCACGTGCAAAATAGACATCATTGTATATTTAGACTGTAATTGAAAGGTGTGACCAATGAAACAAGTGAGCATCAAAGTTGCTGCAATGTAAGAAATGACAACTCAAAATCAACTTGTTGATTTCTAGACAGAAAAGACACTAACTGAAAGCACTGGTACATTGTTAAGCCACTTGACATTTGCTTCAAATAAACCCAGCCCATCCATCACCTGATCCATGCAAGCTGAGTTGACAATGGTGCTAGATACTGTCTAACCTGCATTCAGGTAACACAAATGCAAGGGCAAGGCCCACACAGCTGCTCACCAAAGTAATTTGGTTGCTGTGATACCACCATAGCTCTACTTCCAAGAGTGGGACTCTAAGATCCTTCCGATTTTCATTCACAGTCAAAGATTTCAATTTGGCTACCTTGTGATTAATTGTGCTCTCAGATCCATATGAGACCAAAAAACTGCATTCTTCTCTCGTATCCACAAAAGACCAACAGTCCAACTCAATACACTCCCACATCCTCAACCACGAAGAAGATGAACAAATTTGGATGGGAAAACAATTAGTGGATGGACAAGAATCTTGGTATGGGCATCCTGTCAAGTGCAACAGCTGAGAAGATCATGTCATTACAGGAAGAGATTACTATTCAAAATTCTCTCAAGACACCACTAAATTTACAAAAAGACAGGAGTTCCTCACTCCACATGAGAGCATCATGATGCAGAAATTCTGATTGTTGAATTACTATACAAAAGAATAGAAAATTAGAATGCTAGCAAAAAAGCGCCTGAGAAACAAGGAACTCATATCTTAGCTCCTGAGCAACCTCTCTTCCTCATACTGCTTCTTGAACTTCTCAAGGACTTCATCATTGGTGCTGCAAACAAAATCAATCATTAAACATCTTCTGCACCAAGCACCTCATATGCTGTCAGAATCTACTTGGTGAATCTGCTTGTACTGCACTGCCGAAAATTTGACAATTTGGAGAGCGCCTTCTAAGGCAGAATCTGACATCAACTAACTGTCAGTGCCTTCTGTTTTCAAGAGGGCTGTTCCATTTTTTGGGAGGTATCTCCCATTTTTTAAGATCCCTTCTTTCATTTTAAAGAGCATAAACCCTAAACCCACCTTGCACAGGCTGTTCTTCTGGTAATGCCCTCAGCCTAGGGCCTTACCCTACTCATAGTCACTTCAATGTCCTTAAGGAGACAAATCACAATGGCTTCTAAAACTCTAACCTCCGCAGAACAAGACTAATGACATGAATTCTGCCAGGGAACATTTCCATCAGGTGCGCCTGTAACAGTTGTGTGTTCTAGTGCAGAAGTTGCACCAAATTTTGACTATCTCTGTAAAATGCTCAGTGTGGTGTGAAAGCTCATTGCTAACCAAAAAAATTTACAGTCATATTATGGATTTAATTCCAGCATTTCGGTTGCTCAAACCCTTCAAAAACCCTAAAACAGACTTTCACAAATATTCCTCCCACATAAGAGACAACTGTCAACAAAGACAAGGAAATAACAAATAACAAGTTGATTGTGTGACTTACTATTAATGAAGGCAGTTATTCAATTCTTGGGCTTGGGATCAGCATGACCAAATCACAGAGAGGGTTCTTCCTTCTGCACATTCAGCAAATTTTGCGACCATTTCATCACACTCCTTCAATGCTTGTGCCTTCATCTTGCTGCGAAGGGCTAATATATGCCCACACATTAGCTTCTCTCTTACCATACATGAAGTGATTTTATTGCCTCATAAGATTATGCATGTTTTGGATGGAAAACACCCTCCAGAAGATGCAAACAATCTCCTGAGAGTAAACCAACAATGCCAGACTAGAGACACAAGAGAAACAGCTAACAAAACCTCTCCCTCCCCTTAAGAAAAACCAGAGAGCTACTTACCCTTTCTATCAACCACCAAACCCCAAACTCCTCTTTGTGGCAAGATGACTCTTTAGGCTACAACACAATGTCCTTTTTTTCTTAAAAGATAAACAAGAATAAGAAACGGACGCATTTCAAGATACTAGAAACAAAAAACTTATCAAACAACTAGAGCTTGCAGAAAATCACAAATCAAGATTGAAGCTGTGAAGAAGAGGAAACAGTCGATACTTGAGCAAAAATCGTCGAAATTCCAACTAGAGCAAGAGCCTTCCTTCTTCAACCTTCTTCTTCATGCGAGACTCCGCAGCATCCGCCCTCAAACCCATCTTCGCCCTCGGCGTCTGTTCCCCCCCCCCCCAAAAGTTACAAAGGGGGAAAGTAAGCTGCTCACAGGAGCCTGCAGAAGTCTTTTCCTTCTCAACAGAGTCTACAGTGGTTCCCAAGTCCAGAGACTCAAGAGCTTCTGTGCAAAGGCCATAGAGCTCTCTGTTAATTTTGTTCACTGGTTTTTTTAAAAATTTACATTTTTATTTTTATTTTTATTTTGTTCTGTTTTTCATTTTTAAAAGGTGATTTCGTATTGTTGATTTTATTGTGAAAAAGAAAAATGGTTTTTTTATTGAAGGTTGGGGCTGTTTTGTTTTTAGGTCTATGATTTTTTAGGGTTTTTGTTGAAATTTGATAATTGTATAGTTATCATGGATCATATGTGTGTTGGAAGGGTTATTTTAACTTGGATGCTCCTTTCGATGACATTGGGTAATTCTTTGTTTTGCACGTCATGAGCCAGAGATTTATTAGTTCAAAAATTGTCACCTTCGATGTTTGGGGTTTAACCAATTTTGTGGACTTTGTTGAGAAAAGGTAAGAAATATTGTAGTCAATTGTTTTGGGTAGAATCAAAACAAAGAACTCATTGGGAAATGGTGGAGGCCATTGCATGGCATATAACACCTGATATGAAAGACCTAAAATATCTTATGTATTACCAAATGACATTTGATGCTTTCAATGTTTTGGTTGAAGAATTAACCTTGTAAGATTTAGGGTTAATAGGTTACCACCTTGAGGGATGAAGAGCAAGCAAAACAAGCAAGGGAATTAATGAGAAGGGCTTTATTTGAACAATGCTTAATAGATCATCCATAAAGGTTTTGATTATATGCATTGTACCTTGAACATGAATTGGCATATATTTTATTTCATCATCATACAATTGATATGGTCATTAATCTCAAAAAATATGATTTCAAATGCTACCACATGTAGAAGAATTAAGCCTTACTAGATCTCTAGGCTTTAAAACTTTAGAAAAAAGAACATCTTAATAAGAATTTCCTCCTAACTTGTTCACTTTCTAGAACTTGGGTCGCAATTTCTTTTGTCATTTTCATCTTTAAAAGCTCTAATTCCTTTGCAATTTGTGAATATTCTTTGATAGTTTTTGCAATGGAAGGAGACTCCCTAGACAAACATCATTTTTTGCTTGTAACTTTGTTATTGGGTTTGCCTCTAGTGCCAAGTAAGTTACATGCTTTTGTTTTAGGTGAGATTATATCATATGCTTGGTTAAATGTGTGATTTGGTGTGACATGATCACTACTATCAACAAAAAATGGGGTTTGACATTCAAGGCTTTCAAGTGGTTGTGTTTCTGGAATAAAATTAGGATGATCATTCAAGTTTACCATTTGAGGATGTGGTAAACAAGAACTTTGATCAATGCCACCAACTGAACCTGTCATTTTTGGTGTTCTTCTCAAAATGTTATGAAATTTCTCATACCATGACCAAGAGGAAGGAATAGCACCTATTGCATTGCACACCTCATGTTCTTCACAATATTTCTTTTTCATCTTGGTGATTTTGTCTCGACACTACTTCCAAATGCATGACACCTCATTAGGAAATGTTGCATTGATTTTGTTGGTAAGCTCCTTCCAATCTTTTGCAGCCATAGGTTACTTTCGCCACTCCCAATGCTTCTCTTTCCACAAATCAATCATCATTTGGAGTTTTCCATCACTCCTCCTATCAATTTGAAACCTTACCCCAAGTTTAGGGGCACTCAAGGTAGCATTTGCATTGAAGCCCAACCCCAAACCCAAAGGTTGAGAAGGAGAACTCAAATTCACAACTTGAGAAGGTCCCTAACCCTAACCCTTGAAAAGAGCTAATATTAAACCCTTGAAAAGGAGGAGAAGAAGGTCCTTCCAAAAAATAACCCGTGAAAAAGTTTGGCAAATATTCCTCCATTTTTTCCTTCTAAAAATCACAAATAAAACTATATCAAAACACAATTAAGTCTTCACTTTTGTCTCTGGACTCTCCTCTCTAAACTCTGTTCTTTGGAGTATTGTTGCTCCTCTTTGGATTATTGACTATGGATTGATTATAGTTACTTGGTTGCTTCTAGAGTTTTGAGCTTTTTAGTGGATTGTCCCAAAACTTACCCAAGGGTGTTGTTTTTTCATTTTACCAATGGGAAGAGGAAAGTGAAAAAACAATTCACTTCGTTTGTTGCCATAGCAACAATGCAAAAGATTTGTTTTTGGCTGCCACATTGATAGCAAATAAAAAGGTGTATACGCTTTCCATTTGCTACATGTGCCCGACTTCCCCTATTTGTTGAACTAAAATCTCTTTATTTCTTTCTCAAAAAGAACATATTGCTATGGCCATAGAAAACATACCTAATTCAAAGTCCCGAAACCACGTCCTAAACCATATGAATAGAAATGCGAACATAACATTTGCATTCACCTCATAAACAAACAATAGTTTTTAACACAAGAAATCTAGTATTTTACAACCAACCATTTTGTAATTATATGCGACTATGTCATTTGTGCATTTTTTCACAACTACTAACCACCCATAAAATTTTTATGATTATCTGGCAACTATGGCATAATTACATTACAATTATTTGAAGCCTCATCCTTCGATGTGAATGATTTTTAAATGAATTTCATTCACAAATAGACTACTAAATTCCATTAGTTATATTAATCACGAAAATGCAATTGTAAAAATTGTCTAGGTTGTCTTATGAATATATCATGGGTATGTTTTTGAAGGTGTATTAAAATTATATTTAAAATTTTAAAAGTATATTATTATTATTATTATTATAATATTTTAGAGTAGTAAAAAACAACACAACATAGATAACCTAATATAGTTTAATGTGAAATAGCTTAAAGTGGAATAATTTAAAATCACCAAAAATATTTTTAAATTCAATAATTTAGATTAATTAATAATAACTTAGAATTATTTAATATATTTAGAGAAATAATTTTAAAAAATTTATTTACTATAATGAATTACTATAATTATACCAAATTATGTCAACTAATAATGAAACATGATAATTACATAATGTCCTTTTGGTGACATAACTTTAAGCAGGGTAAAATGATTAAGGTGAAGTCAATCTAATTCATATTTAAGATCCCATAGTGATTTAGGCTAATGAATTGCACCTCATTTTTATAAATATTACAACTAAAATATTTATCCCATATGGTTTATATTGCATTTCAATTTTAAAACATATAAAAGGTGCACTATAAACATTTTTTTAAAACATTAAAATGAAAGTGCCATTTGAGATGAACTATTCAAAAAAACTAACCTTAAAAATTAAATCCAAAACGAAATATGATCTTCCTAACTAGGTGTCATATGACCTAGGTTTAAGCCTAACCTAGGTGCTACATAAGTTATTAAAACCTAAGCTTAACCTAGGTCCTATATGGTGGCCTAGGTCTAAATGCCATGTGGTAACATGTAATATTAACAATGTAATCACAAATTGTGATAATTAATAATATAAATTATATAATCAATGGATGGAAGAGTATATAGTTGATCATATACTTCATCCATGTGGATTATGCTCATGTTATGTTCAATCATTATTTGCAATTAATGTTGGATACAACTACACTTAAGTAAATAATGGAAGATTCAGTTGTTTAAATGATTCGTAATTAATTTCTAGTCACAAAATGGGGTTTTCATTTAATTCCAATTACGTTGATTCATTAGAACTAGTTTGTACATAGGATAACTTTAGGTTCCATAAATCATCATCATATATTGGATAGTATTTCCAAATTAGAATTTATTTAACCCATACTTAAATGGAGAAATGTGGAAAGGTATCTTTTCAAATTTGTGTTTTTAAAATTAAATAAAATTCCAACACTATATTCACAAGAAGATTTTGAATTCATTTTCTAACAAGATGCATCCTTCTTTTTTAAAAAATTTAATTTTAATTCAATTTAGTTAAATATTAATCCAATTGTTCAATAAAATTCAGTGGAATTGGAATTGAATCCAAATGTTAACACAATATGAAAATTAATCAATATCAAATTTAGTAAAAAATGTATGGATGTAAAGTGTGGTTTAATGGTTTGAATTACACTACAACATATGGATATTGAATAATTTTCATATTGTGTTAAACATTTAATTTAACATCATGGGTATTTTGGTTTGTATTGAAATTTTTTTTACAAATAAATCAATATGAAATTCCATTATAATTCTAATTTAAAAACTAAATTATCGAGTTTTTAAAATTATTAAAATTATTAATTTTCAACTTAATGATGATTTTAATAAAGAAAAATATTATGATAAATTTATATAAATATTTTAAATAAAAAAAATATAAAGACACAAAACCATTAAACTTCATCTTATATTTTTAAAAATATTTTAGTGGACACATTTTGATCATAATTTAAAACATATTCAAATCTACACTGAAAATGAAATATTTATCAAAACATTTACCGAAGTTGGACAACTCTACACCATTATACATCAATGTTACATATATGAAATTTCTTAGACTCAATAAACTCATATAAGCATTAAACTTATTGATATTTAATGGGAAGTGACATCTAACAATCTTTCAATATCACCTCCATACACAACTTGGGCATGGACATTCTATTTTGCCCCTTCCAACCACCCTCTTGTTAGAATGGGTAAACATTTTCCCCCTCTTTCTAATTACTTTCTCTTTTCAAATCAATATAATATATTTTTTAACTTCAACTTTGGTCTCTTTTAGAATTAGTGAAGATTTCTTTTTTTTTTCAATTTTTCTTAAATCTTTAAATCATGATAATTGTTGCTACGCCAAGGTCTTGAAAGAACATCTGAAGATGAAACATGAATTTAGTAAACATTCCCAAATTTGAACATCTTTATTCAAAATCCAAATCAATTAATGTTTTGGTCAAGGAATGATTTAAGGTTGGTCAACAACAAAAATACACTTGGACAACACCAAAGATGATGAAAGATGGGGAACAACAAAAAGATGAAAATGTTGACAAGGAATGACAAAATAACAACAAACAATAGGAAGGTTGTTGAAGGGCCATGTTAGAAACACTAAGGGCATTGGCCCATTGGGTTGGATATGAATTTTTATTTTTATTTTTGGGCAATAAAGGACAGCAAGATGTTGAAGATTGAAGATGTTGGATATATTGAAGGACACAAAGAGATACATAGGGGACATTGTGGGCATTAAGGTTGAAAATATTTTATATCTTATATATTTTTCAAACCAAGGGTCATTGGGAAGCATGGTAGGAAGGGCATTGGGAAATGTTGGAAAAGATCAAAAAAATTATTTTGATCCAATGAAGGTGCCAAAAAGGACATCATGGATGCTAAAAATATTAATGTTTTAATAGGTGAAAATGAAATTTCATATTCTAAAAGTAATGGAAATGAAAATGATTTCATAAACAATCTATAGGATAATGGATTACAAATGTATGGTAACCAATTTTTTAAAAATAAATTTGTAAAATAAAATTTAAATATGTTAATATTTTTACCTTATGTAAATCGATCATCACTGATAGTGCAAAGTAGTTTGAAGCTCAAATGTAATATCCGAGCAATACTAGTTGATACAACAATGCAAGGGTTTTTCTCAATAGTAGGCCTTGGCTCATGATACATGTGTGAGATTAACTACTTGTGTGGTTTCATCCATTTCAATACAACATGAATATGGTATTTATATCATCATTTGATAGGATTTCACAAGAAAACAAAGGTAATTCAAAGGGAAAAGGTTTTGGATTTTGGAAGGTTTCCTCATTTGCAACAAGTAGATGAGGTCATCCATGTACCATTGTTGGGTCTAAGGTTTGCAATCACTAAATTTAACAAGGATTTTGTTTAGTACTACACAAGATTTTGAAAGCTTGAAGGTGTGCACTTTTTAAACCTTCACATTGTTCAAGGAGGCAATTTGGAATAAATTCAATTCCTAATTTACCAATTTGACCTTAGGTTCCAAAATCACATAAACACAGAATATTTGTGACATAGGGATGAAGTCTATATGCACACCTATGGAACAAAATTTCACTACCTCAACATGATGTCCACACCTAACAATTGAAATATAAATATGTGAATAATGATATCTAGTGGAAAACCATTTCTTTTTCATACCTTTTCTTGTTTGTGAATTCACTTGCTAGAAAATTGAGGTTTGATTGCAACTGCCAAGATGATGGCAACCCAAGGAGCCCAAGGTTGACAATTCAATATAAAAAATACTTCTATTCCTTAAGATTTCCCTTATGTTTTGTGAACATCATATGCACATGCCTTCAAAATTAACCATCATTGGAATGTGCCAAGAATGCCCAACCTTGTTTGTCATCTATTTTGACATACCACCTACCCAAGAAATATCTAAAATTATGGTGCTTGTAAACCTAGTGTCAAGAAAATTTAATTGTTAGTTCTTAATGTCATTAACTTATTAATCAAGTCAACAACCTAACACCTATTTACTAATTTAATTACCACTAACATTACTCAACTAATTACATACATGTTGACACTTAGTGGTATGTTACCTTTTTGGTCTTTTTAACACCTACTTACCATTAGGACAAATTATGTGTTGTGCAAACCTAGAAGCTAGGAGATTGTATCTTGGCATATCATTATTCCAACACTCTTGTGCCTTCATTCTTTATCTATTTCTTGAACATCATTTGATGTTTAAAACTTTGTGCTAATGTCATTTTATGTCTTTCAATTTTTAAAAATAAAGGTTCTAAATGTCACCACCTAATATGCAAATCAATTTTGATGCATTATCATTATCATTATACCATTATTTCGCCTTTAGCCATTATGATTTCTTGTGTTTAAAGTTTATTGCAATGCATAGTTATATGCACCTTTTTGTTGTAATGAAAAACTTTACAAACAACTTTAAAACGCCATAATAAGTGTGACCTTCACCACCACAAGCACACATAGTGTGAACTTACTGTTGATTTGTTTTGTCAAAAATTGGGCCACCAATTTAACAACACAATTTTTGTGTATTTCTAAAAATAAACAATTTTTTAATTAACATTTGATATTATTTCAACATTTCACTTAACATATGTATGATACGTGAAATGCCACATTCGCCACATTGTTAGGTCTAACACTAGGTGTGGATGCATAATAAAATAACATGAGTCTAACAGTTATTTATCAACAATTTACCACCAAGTGTGCATGTACCTTTAATCAAGTCCAAGTTTAAGTTTTTCAGTGAATTGTTTATTTTGGGGGTAACTCAATGCAATTAATTTCTTTACACAACATCCATCTATTAAGGAAGATATTTTGTTTATTATTTTTAAAATTTTTGTTTCATCACATTAAATCTCCCAAAATAAGGTGCTCCTCGCCACACTTTTGGTACCATAACCTAGGGTCAATTTCCACATTAAGGAAATTTAGGTGTCCTTTAATAGTATAAAGGAAAGCTTTCAATTATAAGGTGTTTGGAGGTGGTTAAATTTTAGACCCAAGGTGCAGAATATATTGAATTTTGAGTAATTTTTGTCATTGGAAATTTTATAAATAAACTTAATGATTGAAAAGTCAAATTGTCGACATGGTAAAAATTTTAAATACTAGTATTAAAGATATATGCAACTACTCTAAGCAAGAAACGCATTGGGCCAAAGAGTATAAGAAAGGAAAACAAAACATGTGAAGGAAGGAAGAGCAAGGGAACCATGTTATTCCAAAGAACCATTCATATCAATGTACTTGTTGGATTCTTCTAATGATGATGCATGGTATATGGATTTTAGAATAT
>Ga0116227_10000885_pt1 | contig 62891 bp, 39 predicted proteins | sample S1TSphgellanicum_FD_89693 | JGI IMG/M metagenome (GOLD analysis project Ga0116227, IMG submission 89693) | Host-associated microbial communities from peat moss isolated from Minnesota, USA - S1T2_Fb - Sphagnum magellanicum MG | ecosystem: Host-associated > Plants > Peat moss > Unclassified... | reverse complement strand
GGGGGGTGTGGGGTCTTTAGAAAACAACGTATGTAGCTATTTGAGGTTTTGGAAGAGACTCACCACTTTGAGGATGTTCCGTCCATTTTTTTTTTGGTTTTTTTTTTTCTTTTTTTTTTATTGGGTGCAAAGCAATAGGATCGGTTGTCCGGTTTGATGGCAAGGTGCACAAAGGGCCCCCATCTCTCATCACACGACTAGACTTGACTTTGACTCCAAGGAACTTTGGTGCAGGTCTTTCCATTGGTGTAAAGTACCCAAAGTTGTTCTAGGTTTTTTCTTTGTATTTGAATTTTGAAAATACATCCGTGCAATTAAAGAGACATTTTGCCATTCACATGTCGACCTTCGACCATTCAAGTAAAACACCTTTTTCGCCTTTTTTACTTATGGTCAGAAGACTTAACCCCCCTAACCCCACCCCTTAGGCTTTCCCTAATTTGTAGGTCTATGCCCTTGGCATACAACCCTCTGGGCTACAACCCTCAAATTGGTGGAGGGCCATCAAAAGAGTCATCACATTAGGACTTCTATGGTCTTTCAATTGGGGATTCAAACTTCCATTTCTAGGGTAAAAGCCCAAGGTGGGGACGTTCCCAAAATGAGGGGCTAGACAAGGCATTAGCTTTTGTAAAGCATGAGGCAAAGGTTATATATATCTAAAACATACATAGATCACAAGGCAAAGGAGGAGGAGGAGGGTTCTTATGCCTCCTCTAAAAGCACAATACATAAAGCCCATGGTTGATGGCTATGCAAAACTTGTGTGAGATTTTTATTTATTTTTTGTGGGTGATACTTGTCAAGTATCATGTGAAAAAAATAGAAGGATGTAAGGCATTTTGAAAAACAAAATGCCCCCAAAGTGGAGGAAAAATTCCTCTTCATAATGTGGCCTCCAAATAAAACACTTCAAAAATCTCACATGGGCGTTACAAGTCGGAGAGACCTTACACCTACTCATAGGCATAAGATCTCTCCCACTCTTAAGGAGTAGGTGTAATATCCCTTCTATTTTCTAGAAGTTATATTCATGGATAAAACGTGCCCTCCAAATACACTTGAAATTTTTCTCCATGTGCTTCCCATGCATTTGATGGAAATAGTTTTTGCACATCAAAGTACACAAAACAATGGTCTCAATTTTGTCCAAGTAGCCTACAACCTTTTGCATGTCCTTGCAACAAAGGGGGCAAATTGAGTTTTGTGGTCTTCCCATTGTGCAGTACTATACCTTACCATCTTTTCATGCAAGAAAGAGGTAATGGGTTTATATGTTGCTTTTGTGTCTTTCTAGAACCATACTAAAGGTGAAGCTTCCCGTGTCGTACTTTGCTTTGCAACACACAATATGCACATTATTGTCTTGCATACCTTGTCTCCATACTTTGCACACTACAACTTTTCCTTTGTTTGCTTGGACTTGCTATACTCTATTTGCTCTCCTAACAATGTCTTTGACAAAATATATGTTGCAATGTGGAATAAGGTCAAAGCTACCAAGGATTTTGGAGAGTTATAAGTATCAAACTCATAGGCACAATAGATCGTATATGTACTAGAGCAACTCCACCAACTTTAGTATATTGGCATGCAAATTATAATTTGGATGAAGTTCCAGCTTTAAATAGTGTGAAATTTGAGTTTGAGCCTACACATATGCACAATGAGAAGAATTAAGTACTAAATATAGTGGTTTTTAAAGCGTTCTCTCCAAAAGGGTCACTTAAAAATACACTAGGGCTCACAATGACTAGCCCATGTGATGGCATTTATTTCATCCTCACAATAAATTGTGCAAAATTTCAGGTTCATGGTTGTGGTGCAATGTTTCATAGATGTATTGATTTTAAAATATCAACTAGGTGAGGGTAAATAAAAAATTTCTAAACACATATCAACTAGGTGAAAATATACAAGCTTCAAAAATCTTGCATATCTAGTTGAGGAAAAGACATATAGGTCTTGCTAAATTTTCAATCCAAGGGTAAGGGTAAAAGACCACCATTTACTCTATTTATAGGATAAAGGTACATTGGTATAGACTTAACCTTTATTCAAAATTTACCATGTGAGTATATTTAGATAAAGATGAAAATTTTCAAAGTTTGCAATTATATTTGAAAGTTTTTTCCAAGAGTTTTGAGGGAGTATGGGAGTCATTTTGTTCTTTTTTCAATGGTAATACACAAAACTTATACTCAACACTTAATTTAAATTCACAAAGTAATTGAAACACAATCTAATTCTACCATCGATAAACACACTACCTAACTCACAATCACAACATGACATCAAAATTACAAAGTATGATAAAAATTTCAACCAAAAATCATGTACATAAGAAAATTAATTCTCATGCTTAAAATTTGCAATGTATTGCAACACAATAACACATCTATTTCTTTTCATATCAACCATCATGCACTTTAGATGTGATGTTGACAAAGTGCATGAAATCCCCTTAAATCTCCAAATTGCTAAGTTGGGAACCCTTTGGAAACAACTATTTACTTCTACTTTTATAAATTCTATGAAAATGGATTTGTAATTATACATGTTAACATATCATCTATTTATGTCACTTATGTCATTAAGAATGTCCTTGTGTTTCCTAGATGCGCAAATCATGTAACATATTACATGCATGTTTGTTAAGATGTGCGTTGTAATGCACATGATGCACACAAAGAATGTGCAAATTAATATTCATTAGAACCATAAAGAGCTTGCAATTCAGAGTAAGGTGCATGAAACCATGGGAAAAAAAATGAAATATTTACAAAAGTGGAAATGTAGGAAATATCATAAGCCCCACAATAATCAAGTTATAGAATGGGTTATCAAGATGAAGTTACAATCCACCTCCCTAAAATTATCACAAGGTATTGTGAAAGATGGGAAAATTCTGAATTTTTAAAAAAATTAATAGAAATTTTGGTCACATGTAAAATGAACATTCCAATCAAAATTTTGGTCACATGCAAATAAACATATGAATTTAAGTACATATGTTAATTTTCATTAGTATTGAATTCGTGTGGTGCATGCTGATTCATATTGTGCATGTTAATTTGGGCATAATTAGTTTTGTTTTTTTTCCACATCTAGATACATTAGATTGAGTTCAAGTTCACAAACTCCAAGTTTAGATGAGCAAAGGGTGAGAAACATTTATGATAATGGTTAGTATGTGCACAAACAACTCAAAAAAGAAGATTTGGTTGGCATGTAAAATTTTGGTTTATTTTATTTTATTCAAAATGTGTATGCTAGCTTGTTTTAAATACATTACACACTCTAATGTAAGGGTAAATTTAATATATACATTAATTGAGAAGAGAGAATAGAAAGTAAAGCATACCCAAAAATAATGTTCATTGGAGCTTCTATTAATGTTTAACACATTCAATGTACAATGTTAGTTCTTCCATTCCAAGCTATAAGCTTGGAAAATTGAATTGTACAAACTGATTAACTATTCAAGGTTCATCACATGGGCCAACCATTATTGTTGACCAATGAAATATATAATCATTTCATGTTAACATATGCATTTTTAATAGCCTAAGGGAGTTTCGTAGTGTTCAACACCAAAACTTAATCCAAAAAACTTGGTCATTTTATTATTGTAATTGGGCATACTTTTACAGGCTACTCATTAGTTGGGTAGGGAAATGAAATGAAAATTTATATATATATATAATGATTTACCATAGATATATTTTATTTACCATAAAAAAATTTGCCTAACAATGGTGTAATGGAAAATATCTTGAACACTATTTTGATGTGACTAAACAATGGTAGCGGCCCACATACCAAGAATGGTTAGATTTGCTCTTTAAATACTACGTCCAAAAATAACAATAAAATTACCTATATAACACATTTTGGATGGAGTATTGAAATACAGTAATGAAAAACTAATTTAAGTTTATAAATATTACTGTTGGGCAATTCTTTGGTTTTTTTTTAATTGTCAAATTTGGGTATTAAAATGGATTTAAATACTTGACCCAATTCTTTTTTTCATTTTTATTTTCATCTTTTAAAGACCTAGTCAAGGTTTCAAAAAATTTGTAAAAAATAATTTCACTTGATTTTCATAGTGCCAATTTTCACACCTCTCATACTAGTCAAATTTCAAAAGTGGTTCTCACATATTAGTTATTGGAAATTCTATTATTTCAAATATATAATTTCCATTTTTTTAAATAAAAAATTGCACAATTTTTTTTTTAATCTCTTAAAATTTTATATGTCCATTATTTCATCTCGTTCAAATGAACCTTCAAAATTTTCTAACTCCTCAAAATCAAAATCTATTTGAATTAACTCCACTTAACTAGAAGATGGTTTACAACCAATTTTAAGATCACTTGGCCATTTTTTGCTCACAAAAATCAAATTTTAAAAATTGTTTGATTATAAATGACATCTTTAGGTTTGAAAGTATGCCTTTAAAGGAAAAATTCTTTTAATTTCAATTTGCAACCCTACAATGTTTAAAATTTGATGGGCCAAAAAACCAACTACATGAAACATGGCTTCATGTTTTCCCCACCATTGAATAAGACAATTGATGTCCTTGGAATCCAATTGGTAATGTCTAAATATCAATAATTCCTTGGTGATAAGCTCCTCCATAGCTCATTTGGGGATGCAGTTTGTTGAAAAATATGCCGGTAGACTACAATTTTCATCAATTGTTTGATCTACACATCCAACAAATTTAGTAATTGGATGCAAAGGATGATAAAACTTCAAAACCATAGGATACAAGGATCTTTTATCATATTCATCCATAATATTTCCACCCTACCCCCAACCAAAATATATATATATATATATATATATATTAGACAAAGGTTTTGAATATAGGGTTGAACATCAAAGACAACATGTTGTGAGTTTTTCTTTCTTCATATCTTTTTTAAAATAATTTTTTTTTAAAAGACCACAAACTTCCCTTTGATGTTGGAAGCAAACAAATACAACTCAAAAGCAATCTTAAAATCATCATCAATCAAATTAACTAGGGTACATGCGTTTGTAATTTATTCCTTGAGTTTTAACCACATAATAATGGCAAACTATAATGCATTAGAAAGCAACTAGTGGCTATTAAACTTGTTCAGAACACAAGTAGTCACAACAAGAGATAAGGAATCCATAATTATTTTAGAAATATGCCAAGTAAGAAAATGAAGCATTCTTCCACTTTTCTGCTTATTATCACAAAAATATAATAACATCTTTGAATTGCAAGGCTTCTTGAAACATAATGATTTTTCTAACAAACCTACAATCGCATTTGAACATGCAATGTTAGAATGTTTAACTAACACAATTCAATAAAAAACAAAGAAAATAAAAGTTGTGAAAAAATAATAATAGATTAAATAATCACTTCATCTTCATTAGAGTATTTGATTTTCTTGGGGGAAGATTAAAATTTGAACAAACCTTGTTCCATTCTTGTTTACCCTTCCCAAATTTTTTACACCAATTTATACATTTTTGCAAATATGACCGTGTAAAGTTGATTAAAATAAACTTGAAATTTTTGCAAACTTTTTCATATTGACATGCTTTGGAATAGTGAGGAAAATAGATCTATTGCTCTAACCTATAAATAGTTTGCCAATTTCAACAAGCGTCCATAATAAACCTTAACACGTTTAATAGTTTGTTGTTGTATGTTTCATAATTGCACGCAGACCTCTTCAAATAGTTTTGAATCACTTGCAAACTGCTTGCTCCAACTCTTCAAAAATGCAATTTGGATGGTCTTGGACAAAATTTTCTCCCCATTCAAAAATATTCTGAAAGTAAAACAAAATAGGTTAATGACATTGGCTTCCACCGTTTCACCATTAGCTTTAATGGCCTTCTTGAACACTTTGATGTGAACATCTAGATTAATGTTTTTGACATAAGTTGGATATTGTAGCTTCTTGTATGGTAGTTTGGTTGTTTGTTCTAGTATAGGTTGCACAACATGTTGTTGATACCATGGTGGTATAAACATGTGTGGGTTAAGTGTTGGCCATTCAAATGATCCAATAGGTGGATTGCATGGTGGTCCTCCAAGTGGATCTCCTTTGGGTGAACATTGAACTTCCTCCAAGTGAGTTTCCAAGTTGTCCTCCATGTAATGGTTGGTGAGCAAAACCTCTAGGTACATGAGTTGGTAAATTGGTATTAATCTGTACAATGGTTAGTACTCTTGTAGTAACAAGTTGTTGAATATGTTGTTTCTCCTTGTTGGTTACTAGTTAAACCACTGTAAGAAACTAATTTCCAACAATGTGGTATATATGTTAATGGTACAATAGGTTGCTTGAGTATTTGGACACACATATCCAGGTACATAATGTGTATAATTCTTAAACATTGTAGGATCAAGTCTTTTTGTTCTAGTTGGTTATGTTGAAGATCTAAAGGTACAAAAGGGGATATGACATTATACCACATCGGGTTGTACATTGGGTAACACTGGTTTTACTTGGTATAATTGGTGTAACAGGTTGTGACCAAGTTGTTTAATAATTAACAAGTATTGCTATATGACCTATATTAAAATTCATGGCTTGAGTTCTTAATACAAACACATTAGGTACTACTATTGTAGTGGTTGGAAGAACATGTTGATGAACATTCATCACCTTTTCCCTCAATAAATGTTTTAATCTATCATCAACAAATGTGTAGCACTTAAACACGGGTCCCACTTGTTGACAATATAAATAGGGTATAGGTCTAGCACTTTGATTTCCTTCTTAAACAAATATATGGTGTGGAACTTGTGATCTTTCACCTTGACCAAATACTAATATGACTGGGCAAATGCCTTATTGATATGTGGAATTTTGCCAAATAATTGTTGGTGTTGCTCGAGTTTCAACAAGTTCTAAATTTGGTATGGAAATTGATTGACTATAAGGACTTTGGTCGATGTGACAAAATTGCTCCAACTTGTTAAGTAGTTGGAGTCATTCCATTTTTAAATAAGTGGGTACCAAATTGTTATTGGTGGTTGGTTTTGGAATCCAGCAAATGTTGTATTCGGTGTAGGTGTATCGGCTTTAGGTAAATAGTAACTTAGGGTTGTAGGTTGCCATAATTGTCATGTTGAGACAACTTCATCAAATGGTTGGATAGGTTCATTAATGTCACCATTCTAAACATTCATTACCTTGTGTTGGGTTGCTATTTGTGGTGAATGGTAAAGAACATTATTGGGTTTCTATACACAACCTGTGTGGCTTCATTTTGATGTTGTTCATTGACTTCTTCCCTTTGTGTTGCATCGATGTTTGATACATTCATTGGTTCATTTCCCATAGGTTACATTTGTTATTCATCTTGTTTTTGTGCAAATTTTAGAACAAATTGATGTTTGACCTGTTCTAACTGTTTTTAAAAACTTTTAGTAATTATTTTTGACATTTTTTGAAATCAACAAGTTGTAGGAAAACCCTTGCATTATTTTTGAACATAAAACTAAAACGACCCTTCTGAGCAATCAAAAATTTGTAGAAAATTTCTTTTATAGTTTGGGCATTAGTTTTCTTCAAAAACTTTTGCACTAACCTCACCCTATTCACCAATGCTTCAAAATAAATCAAGAAACAATAACCCGAATCTTAAAATTTACACAAAATAAACAAAAATTCTACAAATAAAAATTTATAGCAATTTTGTTGTTTTAAATGTGATCTACTTAATCATGAAAACAAATAAAAATTTGAAATGCTTTTGTTCATGAATTCTAATTTATTGCATAATATTCTTCTAAAAACCTAAAATTGTAAACATTTTCATTTACAAATTCATTATGTTATGTGGTGTTTTTCTAAAACCAGAATTTGCAAACATTTTTGTCTACAAGTTCGTTCCCTAGTATGGTCGCCAAATGTTAATGGGAATTTTCTCTATGCCCATTGATTTCCTAATTCCCAATTATTTCAATTATAAATTTTGAAACAACAACAAGTACATTTCAAAAAACTAAGTATCTATGTACAATCCTACAACATGCACTTGCTTTGCTACAATTTCAAGAAATCAAAATTGAACAAAAAAAATCACTTCATTTCTCTAAATGAAAGAAAAACAAAGATGATTACAAAGTTTGAAAGTATGAAAAGTAGTATGAAAAATGGTATGAAATCCTTCATTTGTCCATATAATTATACTAACTAATTTGGAAGTTAAATATCTTCTTGGACCATCTAAAAAGTCATTAACCAGCATAATCACTAGTACTCCAAAAGTAAAAAGAGTAAACATTAACAATTCGAAAATTTTCAAGAATATGGCCATTTATAACATTCTGCCAAAAACTACCTGTTCTGTCCACTATAAGTTCTACATACTATCAATTACCTATCAACATTTTTACTAACTTGTTATAACACTACTCGTCAAGTTTTGTAATTGGTTAGGGTTTAGGGTTTAGGGTATCGGTTTTGTTATAGGTTAGGTTACCAGTTGGGTTCTAATATAGGTTAACATGTTAACTTGTTACTTTTCACAACCTATTACAAACAATAAGTTGTTAGATCACCTTTTACAATTCCTAGGTAACATTGTTATTTGGTTCTTGATTTTAATTTTGATTTTAGTTTTTATAGTTTTATTGAATTTCAAGTGAAATTTTGATAACATGTTTTTGGATTTATAAAATCTTCAATACTTCCCCAAAAAATTGGAATTTGATTTGGTTTAAGATTGACTTTAATTCCATTTACATTACATTTGATTAAAATTAATAATTTGCTTAAATAGGTTCATGTTCATAGGAGAAAATTGAAGAAAAACACAATTGGAAAAAAAAATCTTGATAGCCAATTATACAAGGTAATGTGCCCATTTGTTGGGGGGTTGTGTTGAGGGAAATGGGGTTGATTTTTTTTAGTTTGTCTTTTGGGAGAAAGGAACCAATGAATTAACAACCAATTCATTTAAGGTGGAACCAACGAGTTGATAATCACCTAGATATTAGTTCATTAAATTCACCAAAATTACAAAATATTTTAAGTTCTATCTTGGGAGCAAACAAAAATTTGGTGACACAATTTTTTTCTTTTTATCTATTTAATGATGTAACATGCATTCAAACCACCATAATTTATTTTGTAAGGTTTTTTCAAAGTTGATTTTTCACAACCTAAAAAATAGGGATGGGTTGTTGTAGGTTTAAAAAACTTTGTACATATATAGGTAAACAATTTGGATTTAAAAAAAAAAGGTTAGTTGGGGGACATAGTTCTGTTTGGGTTCAAGTTTTTTTAGTTGATTTTGACATGACCATAGCTTTGAGCTCATGACCAAAGTTAAAGCAAGAGGATGGAATGGTTTAGGATTGTGTCCCATGACTCAAGCACACTCCATAGGTGTGGGAGAATGAGTCCCAACATTCCAAGTGGTTTTCTTCACTTTAAGAGTCGAAGTTTTATGAATTTTTGAATGTTTAAGATGAAAGTGTAAATAGTGAATGGTGTTTTGAAATGAAGATATCAAAATTGAATTCACATTCTCCATTTGGAGTTGTGAACTAAGAATTATGGTTAATATAAAAGTTAGGAATCAAATTGGCAACTTGATTCTTATCCACAAAACCTCAAGAAATAGGGGTCAAATGATTTTCAAATTGAACATGTTATATGTCATTGAAAATGTCTTTTCAAAGCAATGACATTATTTTTGAGACTTCTTAAATCCAAACTTGTATGCAAAAGTTATGAACTTATAGAATTGTGTGATTCATAATTTGGGCAAAAGCAAAAAAATTTGGTACTCCTTCCACAAATCTTGAAATTTTTTGTCACTTCGATGTAGTCCCTAATGTTGGTCACAAAGTATATTAAAATATAAATGTCATTCCTCTCCAAGTCGTGACCATTATGTGTCTTGTAAATTTGGTTTGTCTGTGATTCATTTGAACACCATTTTGATTTCAATTTGCATTTTGAAACTCTCACCACCATTTCTCTTTTAAGAGCTAAGAAATGTGCCCTAAGTTTGCATTTCATTACAAACTTATAAATCAATAAGTTATTTCACCCTGATACCACTTGACAAATCTAAAAGTGCATCAAATCTAATCATGAAATGTGAATCTTTGCCACTTGGTCTTCCTTTCTTGTAAGAGGAAAGACATGTGATTATTTTGATTTAAAATTGAAACATGTGTTCAAACTTCAAATAAAAGTTGTCACATACATTTTCTCACATGTGAAAGGTCTCTTTGACCTCAATGAGGTTTTGAGTTCAATTTTATGTTTCCTTTGAAGTTCCACATACTATTAAAGTATTTAACTTTTACTAGTTTGTAAATTGAACTTGAGGTCAACACTATAATTGCCTTGGAGATATATGAATTGGATTTGTAGTTAACCTTATAATCGCTCCAAATATATTAATTGGATTCAACATCAACCTTATAACTAAGCGCTTAAAGTGTAAAGGTTCGGACTATGTGATACCCTAGGTGATTTCAAAAGGAGACAATTCTCACCTAAAGTGAGATCCACTAGTATTCACAATAAGAACCAATGTGAAACCCATGCCCAAGAAGTTACAACACACTCCACTACATCATTTTCTTGGACCCTCAATATATATATTTTAAAGGTTAATGATTGGACCCTCAATCTATACATGTGGGAAAGGTGGGCATTTGCTTGATTTACTTTTCATTTTGCTATTTCTATTTGTGATGGGTGAGCATAGTGCTTATGTTATGTAGTATGGAATGTGTTGGGGTAGAAACCATTATTACCCGCAAGGTGCTTGGGAGGAAATTCGGGTGAGCAATTGTTTTTGGAATGGGCAACAAAATGAACACCATGGCTTGTACCCAACATGTTCCATAATGTAGTAATGGTATTCAGGATTTGCACAGTGGGCATGTGAAATTTGAACAATGGTTAGGTCAGGTGTGTCAGGAAGACATGTCCATTGTGTCTTGTAACAGGACTCAAAAGAGGCAGAAAATACCACATACAAACCATTACGGTCTCAAATCGGCAATGGTTGGCGAAAAACCATTCACTTTTCTTTTTCCCCAATTTTTTGATTTTGCAAGAATGAAAAAAATTTGATGATTTTTATAAAAAAACACTGTGGAGAAATTCATTCTACCAAGTTGGCAAAATTCATGTTTGGCCGGTTTTACTTTGGATCATTTTCTATTTGCCCCAACTAGGTCGAATTTTGCTTTAAATGATTAGGGACCCCTCGAGTTTGAGTCTTTGGGCTCCAGTCATAAATTGTTCTTTAAAGGGTCTTTAAAGTCATTTAGGACTTAAGGTCTGTTTTTTGGTACCCATTGGGAAGACCTAGCCTGGCTGACAATGTCTGTGAGCAGCCAGGTCTGACCAAGGGCCATTATGTGAAATAATCGGCATGGGGACAACCTGGCTAAGCGGCTGGTGACACTGAGCCTGGTGTGACCAATGACCATTATATGACATAATAAGCACTTGGGAGAAATTCTGCAACATCATTAGGAACTTTGTAGATTATTTGCTACCTCACGATGTGGTGTAGATTATCTGTCGTAAAAGGTGGAATCTCTCCTGAGTGACAATTCTGGTTTTTGAAATCTTTAGACCACCTTCAAGCCAGATTAATCATGATAAGAGGTGGTTATGCATTTTTCAACTCAAAAAAGAAAAAAAAAAACACTTTGGCGCTAGCAGGCCACAAGGTGAAAGGCAGTTCCAAAAGTGGAATGATCAGGAGTAGGTGATTCTACCTTAATCCATTTTCCACCCCTAAAAACACATCTCCAGCACTTTACACAGAACAAGCTGATAGGCAATTCTGATGAGGGAATGATCAGGGCTAATTTATCTGTTCTACCTTAACGTAGTTTCCAACCCAAAAATATAAGCATTAAAAGTAACCGGAATGAGGTGAATAGGCGGTTCCAACAAGAGAATGATCAGGAGTAGGTAGTTGATTCTACCGTAATGCATTTTCCGCGTGGAAAAAAAACAACAGGAAGGATGGTTCTAACAGGGAATGATCTGGGTACGTGGCCAGGTTCTAGCTTTTTACTACATTTTCCACCCAAAAGAGAAAAAAATGCTTTTTACACGAACTGCCAAAATGACGGTTTCCACCGTGGAAAGAGGAACGGAAGTGCTACATTATACAATAATCTTTCAGTACTGTTTCCTTTTTCCATCATGGAAAACACAACAGAACAACCGGTAGGCATTCTACAAGCGTAGAATGTGCAGGTCAAGTGGGAGCGCTCTATTCCTCAGTTTTCGAGAATGCGATGAACGGGGAAGCGCCGGGGATGGTGATGATTTTGTCGCAGGAAATCAGAATTTTTGACAATCGCAAAGTGCTGCAGATTGTTAGTCCTTTTGCATTAGCAGCAGAAACGCAATTTTTTTTTGTGAAGTATCGGATCGCAATTTCGGTTTCTCCTACTACTGTGCTTAGAAGGAGAGGATGAAGTTCCATGTGTGCGGAGGACTGGACGCCCCCGACTGGATCCTTGCCAACATCGTCACCCTCTCCACTCTTGTATCTGCTGCTTCCTTTTTTGCCTTTGCTCTCTTTCTACTTTGCCAATGCTCAGTGTATGTATGCACGCATGCATGCATGAGGTTCTTTCTTTTCGGTTTTGTGAATGATTTGTCTGGAACCCTAAAAAAGAAAAATCAGATTCTTGCTGCTCTCTGTTGTTCTTGCTGCAAGCCTGAGATCGTTGTACAATCTACAGATCTGAGCCATCTGGAAGGAAAAGCTCATGTCTTCCTTCATGAGTTGTGGCCCGGTGGTATATTTTAGGAAACCCTAAAACCAACCCTGCTCTCTTTGTTCTGGCTGTAAGCTGAGATCTCACACGATGCATTGTTTTGAACCATGTCGATGGTAAAGCTCACACATTCAGGATGAGAGTCTTCTTCTTCATCAAATTTGACTGTTGTAAGCTGGAGGGTTTGATGCTGGAGAAATATGGTGCAATTATAGGATTCCACGTCTCTTGGCCTTGAAGAAGAGGCTTATTCCCTGAGAGCCAGAACACAGGGTTGGGAAGTTGACCATTATGGTGCAGTACGTGTTTAGTATTGGTATGAGGCTTGGGGCTCGAATATGATGAGACAGGTTCTATGGGGACCATAAGTGTAAGCAGACAAGGGGTTAGATATAATAGAAGTTTTTAATGTGGTTAGACAGCAGTTGTTTGTTGTTTTCTTATGGTAATTGGGGTGATTGCAACCACAGCCAGCGGCAAAAGTGAAGCTGATGGTAGAACAAATTTTGCAACGCATCCTGGAAGGTGAATTCAATGTATGACAAAATTTCTACCTGATGATTTCCTACCCTGCATACACTTCTGCTACCACTTGGATTGCATCCCCCTTGTTTAATCCTGCAGCTCAGTGTTTATTTGTACATAGATATGGGGGATGTAGGGTCTGCCCTGTGGTCTAATATGATCATCCATGGCAATCTGTTGGTGTGCAGTATGACAATGTGATGAAACTCACTGATGACTCCACTCTTGGTAAGCTTGCACATTTTCATTCAAGATTTTCTTAGAAAGGAGAGAACCAGCTTCTGGTCTTAGTCTGCAAACCATCTGACCTCATGGATCTCACCCCACAAGCTGGCATATCTGGCACAGTATAAGTAGAAACCAAAGATCATAGACAAGAGACAGGAACCCAGCCTACCTGTGTGTAGCTCATTAGGTTTGTGGTGATATTCACTAGTAAACAAACTTGATGCTTTGCCATGGTCCCCTTCATGTTGTTCATGTGCAATGACTGCATTTTGAAAGATTGGTATAGTTTGAGGCTGGCTGTATTTAGCATATTTTGAGTTTGTATATGCATGTCAATGGATCTATGTATTCCTGGTTGATAAAATTGTGGGGAGTTGCATGTCATCAAGAGCAGGAGAATCAGACGTGAAGGCATGCATTGCAGTTCTTCATTTCTTCATTGCAAGTTCTGCCAAGTTTGATGTTGAAGAATCAACTCTGGCTCGTGAACTTCAACAGCTTGGCTTGCCCAAAGGTTTGTTGAGTGTTCTTCTCTTCAGGCATGTTTTGATAATAATGACATCTGGTCGTGATCTGGTTATCCTTCTGAGATGTGTTTCTTTGGACTGTCTGGGGTAGTCAGAGCAAAGTGATGCTGTGGCGAGACCATATTGGGAGAACAAAGAGGCATTGCAGAGCAAATTTCTCCAACAGAGTCTTCAATGTAAGCTTTCTGTTGTAATTGTCCAAGTTCAAAGTCTATACTCTGCTCCATGGTAGATCTAGTGAAGCCTCAGGATCATTGCCTTTTGAGTTTGAATTCTGCTTTCAGTTTGGATGAAGCAAGGGCAATGGAGACTCTACTCATTTGCTGTAGCCTTTTGGTTGTGGATTCCATGCCCAGTTTGGGGAGGGGCCAGTTTGGAGAGAGGGAGAGAGAAAAGAAGGGGGGGGTGGGTGGTTTGGTTTTTGATGTTTTTTGGGATATGGCAGTACCTGCAATTCTAGTCAGTGCATGGCAAGCAGAAATTGGGGAGTCAAAGAAGGTCATAATGCGGTTGACAACATCCAACAAAGACAGTGAAAAAGTGAAAGAGGGTGGCAACAAGGATCTCCTTGTTACTTTGACTGCTGAGAAGTTCCAGACTCTATTACATGGTCATCTCCTAATAATTATCTCTATCAGTGGTTCAGTGCTTTGGGAATGGTCTTGTTTTAGAATGGTATGACTACATCGCATGATGCTGAGTTTATGATGGTCAGGAAGAGGGTCACCTGGAAGTGCGGTATGTTGTACATTAGTTCCAATTGTGCACAGATCTCACAAGTTCTAAGGAGAGTAGGTGTGCCAACTCAGCATAGTCCATCTCACTACAGCTGAGATTTCACCTACTGACTGATTCTGGAATTGTTGTTGCAGAGTTGAAGACTGCAAGGGCTTTGATGGATGAATACACATGAGAGTTTTGGCTGGTCTGCTACTTCTATGTCTGTAATATCAGTCATGATGGCATGAGATTTTGCTATCATAATCTGATAAGAGCTTCTCCACAGTTCATCAAGAGTGAATACTGCAGGAGATATTGTTGGCTAGGGAGTCTGAGTTGGCAGTAAATTGGTATATTTGTCCACAGGACACCTAAGACAAATGCAGATGCAAGGGAAGATGGGCAGCACACTGAATATCTGAACTTGTCAATTCTCAAGCCATCATTGTTCAGTTTTTCTCTCATGGCATCCAGAGGTAGTGTCTGTTACCAAGGACTCTCCTAGATACCAAATGGCCTGTTGATGTTGACTGTAAGAATGGTTATTGATACATGTGTAGTTGTAGCAAAGGAGGAAGCTGCTGGAAGTATATCCAGTTCTGTACATTATTCAATTGAGTTGTTTTCCATAAATGCACAGAACTACACAACTGATCTCTGGTTTAGTAGAAATTGTTGTGGGAAGGTTCAGTATGTCCTGTTCCCAAAATGTTTGTATATTGACATTGTCCTTTCAAAGGATGATAACAGGGCTTGGAAACTGAGTTAGTAGACACATGAGGAATGATCTTATGTACATAGCAGATTAGATGCTGAAGCCTTTTACATATCAGGCAGGTGATTGTAAAAGGTTTCTAGAATTTTCAGACCAGACTGGGTGCTTTCTTACCCCTCTTAGAACAAACTGATAGAATCAGAGATATACTTACAGTTCCCTTCATACATGTGGCAATCTGCCTTTTTGACCATTGTCTTTTCCTAGGGAGATTTGTGGTGAAGTAGCCTACAAGGTTGTGTGGTCTCTTTTTGTACACATGCAGGTCCAGCTGTCAGTTGTGCACCTCCCCATGCAATAAGAGAAAAAGTGGAGGCTGGATCCAACTTCAAATTTGAGAGAATTTTTGGTGTACTTTTGTGGGTGAATTGTGGTTGCTGAATCAGATCCCTCCATTTGTCAAATTGCAGACTTTATTTTTTGTGGTTGATACATTCCAATGGGTCCACAATATCCCTTCAGTTGTTGGACTGCATACTTATTTTTTGTACCATTGGTGCATAGTTGGTCTTGGGTTCTAATTTGCAATGTCCTAGAGATGTCCTAATCGACATTTTGTCAGTTTGAAAGGAAAACTGTGTTGCAAGTTATTACCAGCAGTGGTGGTGAAGAAACCAAAAAATCCAGACATGCACTTTCATATCAGGTATAGTTTGTTGGATATGTTAAGCAAGATTTGTCACAGATCTTCAGCTACAGATACTTATGTGTGATTTCAGAGACTTTGCACAGATTTTGTTTGCGCGTTGTATGTACATTTTAAGTCTCATCTAGTTTGCAGACTAGTTATTGTTCTAAGATACATACATGGGTTTAGGAGCAGTATGTTTTGCTTAGTCATTTGCAGACAATTTGTTGTTCTAAGACAGATGGGTTTAGGAGCATTATGTTTCCTTCTGTTTGTCTAGAAGCATTCAAGGGCCATTGGAAATCAGCATTCGCATTTGTGCAAAGAGCAATATCAATTGAAAGGACATGTGGTATGAAATTAGCTTATATTGCAGATAATCAACCACATATTTGCAGAGGGAAATGGATGAATTGCCATATCAATGAAAAATGTCAAATTACAAAAGTTACAAGAAAGAGGAGAAGACTGCTAAAATGGCAACTTGCCATATCGATGAAAAATATTAAATTACAAATGTTACAAAAAGATGAGAAGGATTCTAAAATGGCAACTTGCCATATTGATGAAAAATATTAAATTACAAATGTTACAAGAAAGAGGAGAAGGATTCTAAAATGGGTATGTTACAGATAATCTGTGCTTGCTGAGACTATACAAATCAATACAAGAATTGAATACAATAATTTTGACTAAAAAAAAGCTTAGATCTATCAAAAATTCTTCCGCTGCTGTGCTAATTCTCTTCCTTTGCTAGAGAGTACTAGTTTCTCAAAAATTATGTAAGTCATTTTGCACAAATCATTTTCCCGTCTTCCTTTCCCAGACGCAATAGTCTTTCCCAAATGCAGCAATGCTGAATTCCTCTGGATTTGGAGTCAAATCACCCATATTGAAACAAGAGCCAATTTTGACCACCACCCGATCATCAATAGTGGCGACATATAAGTCATTCTCTGCTGTAACTATGCGGCATTTGCTGTTGGCTTTAATACCATTCTGCTTTCTAACTTCAATCAAACTCTTGATCTCTTCCTTCAGACCCCAGTCGTAGAAATGGTCATAGAACTGCACATTATCAAGAAAAAGCTCAGTCACATGAGTTGTGTACTAATGTTATGGTCTCTCTATGGAGCTTTTTGAACAGATCAATTTGAGGAGAATTTACAATAGAGAACCAGGTATTACTTTAGGGGAAGGAGCTTACAATGCAGGGTGTTCCTGGATGTGTCAGAATGTATGCGTATCCTTGCATGACTTTGTCACCAGGGAATGGCCAGTGCCCTTGCGTGGAGCCTGTATCATGATTGTCAATGAATGTCACTGCCTTCTCAGGCCAGTAGCCAATCATACCAGGAGGTTTGCTGTTTCGATCCCTCAATCTCCATAGCTGCCCATTGACAGCTTCTTGTAAAATACCCTTGGTAGTGAAATCAAAAGCTGTTGATCTGCCTTTGGTTTCATTCACCCAATTGACAAGCTCTTGTCGGTGACTATCCTGGTTATATTCAAGGCCAGATGCACCATAGTTCATGTTTGTCCAGACCTCTCCGACTGCAAACTCTGGAAGTGTGTGCTTCACATATTCTCCAACAAAGTAGCCAGCATAACCTTTTGCAAAATCAAATCTCCAACCATCAAACCCGATGCTATGTTTCAACCATCTCATCCAGTCGATGAGTTCTCTTTGAACTCGTTCATTGGTGTGATCAATGTCAGGAGCTGCTCCAAAATCTTCTCCTGTATCTGGGTTTCCAGTGCCATCACTGTAAGGAAAATCATCCCTAACTATGGCCCATGGACCCCAGTCAAGACGGTCATCAGGTGTACCTCCTTCAAAGATAGCCCATACGCCACGATCATCTTGGAATTCTGCACACCTGTGGTTTACTACAATATCAGCATTGCACCGAATCCCTTGACCATGGAAGGCATCAATGAGGTTCTTAAGCTTCTCTTCATTTCCGTATTTGCAAGCATTTAGATCATACAATCTCCCTGGCATATACCCTGCACAAAAGAAGAGTCCCAACATCACTTTCTTGCTTTGCCAAGTCTTCTCATAAAAAAATTCTTTGGGCAGGTTGGCAATGGTTACACTCAATATATTCTTCATGCAGTTTCATCACAATTGGAATGCAAAAAAGTGATGCAAAAAGAAATTCATGTTCTGGACATAAATCTTCTCATCATGACTGGAAAATGGCGCAAGAGTAGATCAATTCTGTAAACAGAAACTTGTGCTGTTGCTTTACCTTGAGGAGCCACGGAGTGACTGGATGGAGGCAACCACACATCTGTGATTCCAGCTGCAGCCAAATCCTTGGCTGTCTTTGCAAGAACATCATACCAGCATGAACTCTTCCATGACTCCCAGTTAAATCCCTGCACATAAAACCGCAGCTATTGCGTCAACAAAACTGATAATGTACTAGACTATTACTTCTCTTACCAAATCCCTGTTTTTGCTTGCAGTCTTTGGAGCACAGTAGACTTGTGTGCGACAAATTTCAGCTGTTGACATTGAATCTGCTGCTATCATCCTTACATGGATCAATCAAACTATGGACTTGTTGGATGGAGCAACTGCAGCATGCACAAAGCAAAAAACGAAAAACAACAGGAAAAAAAATCGCAGACCGGCTGGCAATTAATACTCGTATTTCTCTTGTAGAGAAAGAAGAGTTTCCAAATACCTGAAACATGATAATCTTAAGTGGATCAGCCTTGATCTTTCCACCTCGAGACTCTGTATGCTCGTATAATTCCTCCATTTTCTGCTGCTCTGTTGGAGCTTCCACTGATTTTTTTTTCTCCTCTACTGGTGCTACACTGGCTTCAGGAGCTTCCACCACTGCAGCTGCAATCCTCATAGACCTGGATCTTCTTCTTCTGCTGTGAGGTGAAATGCTTCTGAGATTCTTGGAGGCCGTAAGAGGAGAACAAGAGCTTGACATGGCTGTCAGAGATGAATCACTGGGCAACAACACTCGCAGTCTGCATGAGCTAGCTGATTGAAAGTGCTCATGGGTGGTGGATGTAGTAGCAGCAACAGCAGAACATGATGAGCTTGACGGTCTGGAAGAAGATGTAACTGGTACGAATCCTTGCAATTTGCCTCCTGTATGAAGAACTACTGCTTGTTGTTGCAAAATGGGTACCATGTTGCTGGATAGGACTCTTTACGAAGATGATGCAGATCAAACACTAGTCTGAAAAATCCAAATGCAGCAAAATCAGTCTAGAATGCACTGCGATGACAATAATTCTCGACAAAAGTTCTCGCACTTTGGCAGCAGGAGGAGCAGCAGCAGCAAGCACTGTAAACGAAGAGCGAAGAAGAGGGAAAACGATAGGGAGGTCACAAGAGCGACGCTGTTTTGTACTGGTTCTTAACCACAGAACTAACAGTGGTTAGTTTCGCCTACCACGGAGAAACCTTAGCTTGGGTAACGAATCTCAACCGTTCATCACTATTTTCTTCCACGTGTCAAGGCCCGCTTTCAGGGAAGCGGCGATCCGCCTATGAGAGAACCTCCTGTTGCAGTGGGGGATTCGAGTGGAAGTGGGCCGCTAGCTTTTGACAAGTGGCAGGTACAGTAAGAATATTTACTTCACAGGCGTCCGGTGAAAGTATTATATTTTATTTACTCCAAGTGCCATCTTCTGATTGATTCATTGGAGTGACTCATCAGCCACGAATGCACCACCACTACCCATTTGCCTGTTTTGAGGCCAAGCAGGTGGATGAAACCCTAACTTTAGAACCCCTGGCACACTCTTAGAACCCTGGGGTATGGGGAGGTTAGCTGGGTAACCAGAAGCTAATGAAAATAAATGTCCCAGTGCCAGTTCATTCTGAGCCCTGATTGGTTGGATTATCCAAAATTTTGGGTTATTGACCAATGGAAAGATTTTGGATTTTGTTGAATTGAAAATGTTGTGATTCACATGGTGATCTGCTATTTGGTTGGGTTATTTAACCGAACCGGTCTTAGCTGTTGAAACCCGTGTGGTGGGCGTATTTGGAATTGGATGGTCCCGATTTAGAATCGTGTTCTTCTCAACCGTTGCTCGTTGTCAATATCGAAGTCGTTGAAAAATTAAATCTCACGGTCGAGATGTGAAGAGACGTTTACTGAGTCAGTTGGTAAGAGCATGCCCAACGGCAGCAGTAGTAAAATTGGTCTTTACAGTACTTTTTGGATGAAGATTTACAGGAAAACACTGTGAATGTTCTTTGAGCTGGTAAAAATGCACACACACGTGCACAGCGCCCTGCACAAGTATCTCTAACTCTGAGCAATAAGTGATTCTTTCTCATTGGCAAACTACAATGATTGGCCCAGGTGCTGAGAGTTAAATAGTCCATCTTTTCAGGTTGGCCCGGGTGGTGGTTCAGAGTTAAATAGTCTCTCACTTTGTATACTCCACCTTTTCAGGGTCATGTGTGGGGACGGGGAAGAAACTAAACAGTGCACACTGGATTTGCTACTGATAGAGAGCAGCCGCTGGGCATGCTCCTTTAAGAGGAGGTGCGTTTCGTTTAGGGTTACAGTTTGGGGTTCAAGATTCGATTGTATAGTTCTCTTCTACATGGAAATCGGTTGCAGTGCAATGGTGATTTTTATTTTTATTTTTAAAAATCGACAGTTTTGGTTTTGTCATAAGTTTTTTGAAAGTGCAGATCAGAAGAGCAATTTGAGCTTTTGTAAAGAACAAAACTTTCACAAAACTTGAGGAAGAAGATGAAAGAGCTATTCCAGAATTTGCAGATACAATTTTTGTTTTGTGGTACATGACATTCAGAAAGCATGAGGTTTGTAGCAACATCACAGCTGCTGCTGCAACTTGATGTTCTTCATCCAAGATGAAACATCTTTCAATTTCTGATTTTAAGAGAAAAGTTCAAGCATATTATGTCTAAGGGAAGGAGAAGTGACAATCTGCATGAGTGCAAAGTACACAATGAAATTAAGTTATAGAATCCAATTTGGGTACATACAATTGTGTGCAAACTTTTGCAATCACAACTTAAGATTGATACTCAAACACAAAGATCAATGCTCTCCATGTGCACTATATGTTTCTTAAGAAATTGCAAGACTATGAAATGCATTTTGATTTGCAAATTTGGCGAGATTTCATGTTGTGTCAATATGATGCAATGATTCTTTTGGAGACTAAAGAAGCATTGAGCCAAAGATTTCCATACTTTAGAATTAATGGGAGCATGGATTTCCCCATGCAAATAATGCTATTTTTTTTCTTTCAATGGTTTTCTTCATTCTAAAGTCTACATAAAGTAGGAGTTGCATGTTTTGGTGAAATAGTTTTGCATTTCCTAGTAACAATGATGGTCATGGTAATGATGCCCATGATGGAAGACCCTCCTCCATATGTTTTCTTTGCCTTGTGCATGTGATTAGGTTCATGTATTCACTAAAGAGTGTAACCTCCAAAACCTAAAGCTCCCACCTCTACAAGTTGAGGTTTCCTATGCTGCCTTTGATAATGTGCAAGATCCAATCTCTTTTGATGCTTCTCATGTTGTTGGCACAAAACAAAAAATCCCCCACACGCAAAAAATTTCTCATGAGCAAATCATTTTTCGATCACCAAACAAGATCTTTGAAGATTCCTTCAAGAAAATTATATACATGATTTGACTACCAAGACAATGGGTAGTGATGGAAAAAAACTTTGATCATTAGCATTGATACGTGTGATGATTAGAATCGAAAAACACATACATTATAACAACTTATCGCACGTTGTCATGCACGTGGGCAAGTGTTGAGATGGAAATGGGAAAAAAAAACTTCTATAAGAACTACAAAAAGTGCAAACAATTGGTTTGCACCCATTCAACAAATGTAAAGTACCACAAATTGGTATAGTGGGCTCCTCATAAAGTAGGCAAATTCTACTACCTACTAGAACTAATGTTTTGTTAAGGATTTTTAAAAAAGTGCGAAGGTGGCATTCAACTATTGAAAAATATGGAAGAAATGGCCTTAGGTTTTTATCTTAGTGAAAACATTCTAACCACATGTTGAAATGTAAAACAACTTTGTGGCTATTGACTTGAAAAAAATTTAGCTATTAAAGGGTAATATGTTTAGTTTACATAGTTCATGTCTTCATTTAAAAATTAAACAAATAATATATGCAAATCCAAACTTTAGGTGCAAAAATATTTGGTTACATGAAAATTACAAAATGAAAAATCTTTGCTCTTAACTAGATTGTAAACAATTCACCAAGGTGCACCAAACACAAGGAAATTGCAAAGGAAAAAATCTTTTTGGCTACATTTTAAGATATTAGTCTAACCTAAGCAATTTTTATGAATGGTTAAAAAGTGATTTCAAACAAGTTTCATATCAAGTTATTGATCCAAATTGCATTATGAATTATTTATGAAACATGTAAAGAGAATTCATGGCAACATAATAAATAACATTATTAAGCAATAAAGTTTGATACAAATGAAAACATCATGTTAGTTTTGTCTACAAACACTAATTATAAGTTTTTGACTAATCATGATTAAGAGAACTAAAAAGGGATTTGTTGCTCAACTTAATGTGAATGTATAAAAAATAAGGAGCAATAAAAAATTGAATTTCATTAATCTTTTTTTCAAATCATGTTTTACTAATCATTCAAATCAACATTGTAAGGGAAATTTTTTAAGTTGAAAAATTCATGTGAATACATGCCAACAACACTAAGGAGGCTCAAAACTTGGGCCTTTCAATGCCTTTAATGTGGAAGCATTTTTATTCACAATGATGTAATTTTTAAAAAATTTATGGACACTAGTTTGGAATTCTTGTTATTTGCTATGTTCCTTTCTTTTCATAGGTTGTTAGCATTTGGAATTATAAAGGGGAACAAAAAAAAGGACAACTTGAATATTTTGATTTGCAAAAACAACATTGCCATAATAAAAAGCTATTGGAAATGGTTTACATTTAAATGTCAACAATTTTCAATAAAAGATATGCCTTTTCATAAAGACATATTGCAAGTTTTTAGGTACATTCATCAAGTTGTAAACATGTGAAAGCACACTATGATGACCCCCTAAGTTTGGGGTGTCACATTATATTACTTTTGAAGGGTGTGCATGTTTGAATATATCCCACCTCAAACTTTTGAAAGAATTTCACAATATCTTTGCATATTATGTTAAAATATAAGTTAGGCTAATTTTTTTTTAAAATTATTTCATTTCAGTTTATAAAATGGGAGATTGGATTATATTTGTGAAAATGAATGTAATGTACTTATGTATTCAAAAACACAAATATATTCTAAAAACAATTTAAATGGTTTTTAATTTTATAAAAGTTGAAAGTATATTGAACCATGTCATTTCATATAATTTGAACTATGTTTGGATACCATGTGATTAATTTGAAATTTTTCATCTCAAAAAATGATTTTTTTCATCAAAGATGCAATAAATGTGTGGTAAATTGAAAATTTGACAAGTAATCACATTCACATGGAAGGTGACAAACATAGCTAGATGGGCCATTTTTTAAATTTCATTAAATTTAATTATTTTAATGATTAATGAAGCCTTAAACTTAGTGTAATCAAAACAAAACAATGGCCCTATTATACCAATGTATATTATAAATATACTCATGGATCTTTCACAATAGATAATGAAATTTATTATTATTATAATATTACCTAAAATTACTTTTGTAAAAATAATAATTGTATGGCCCAAAAACCAAAATCAATAACTTACATTAAATGTACCATATTTTTGGAACAATTATATTGTATGTATTATAATATTAGACCCAAAAATGCCCCAAAGGGGGTCACCATAATGTGTTTTCACCCAAACCATTCATATCCAAAAGTCATTAACAAATAACTCAAAGTTTGCCTCACATTTGCATTTCTTAAACTTTTGTGCCTAGGTTCATTGTGAAGATTTGGTTGGACAAACTTTAAATCATCTCCCAATTATTTCACAAATTGAAGACATGTTGCAAAACTATTACACATACTTTTCACATTCCCAAATTATCACATTGAATTTACTAAATTGGTGGAATTCATGGAAATCAAAATATTGAAGATATTGCATACTGTTAAAACTTGGTGGATTAACATTTTCTCATTATTGATCAAAATTATGGCTAGGTATTGGACACTTCTTGTCAAAATGCAACAAGATGGTGTGGAGGGGGAAATTGCCAAGGAAAACTATGACTGGTTACCTACTATTCAAATTTTGATTAGCTTGAATTGTTTGTTGCCCATGTTGAAGTATGTTCATTCCCTAATGCACTTCACTCAAAAAAGGAATGTATTTGTTTGTGATTACATGGCTATAATCAAAAGATGTCATTTTGAATTGCATAACTTTTACATGGAATCAAAGACAACTTTTATACATGATGTATTTTGAGATTTTAAGGCTTTAACAAATGGGAAGCATGACTTCGTACCCTTGTGTTGGGTGGTTGATCCCTTGGACTTAAACACAGATGATGTTTAGTATGCATATTTTGAATGCACTAGGTATAACATGTGAACAGCCCATTGTGATTTAGGTACAAGTGCATCTAGGCCTATAAATTGTGATATGTTTATAACAATTGTGGATGAAGTCAAAATAGTTGGCAAAGGTAATTTATTTTTTATTTTGCCATTTTTTGTTGAATTATTATTTATGTGGACATTTTTAGTTGTGTTCTTTTTTTTCGTTTATTCAATTTGAGTTGAAAGCAAGATTCCAAACTTCAAAATTGATGAATGCTTCAAGGATAGTGTACACCCAATATTGGCAAGATTTGGAAGTTAATGATAATTTAAAATGGCACTTGTTGGTGATCAAAGGTCATTATGCCAATGCATCAATCTTGAATATTAAGGATGCATGATTTGGTTGGAAGGTTGACCTTCTTTAATTTAAGGCAAAGGTTGACATGTAAACCAACATGTTCAAATTGATTATGCATTCAAATTCTAAAATAGTAATGCCAAATCCAATAAAAATTCTTTAAGCATTAAGATGGGTAGAATTATTGCCACATTGTAGGCATTAAAATCATGAAATTTTGAATACATAGAAAAACATGTCTTGTCATAATTGTAGATGCCAACAACGTGCCAAAAGGAAGGAAACATAACCAATGGCAAGAGTTCCAAACTAGAGTCCACACAAGAAGTTTTACAACATATAAGTATAAATGCTTCTAGATTATTGTTGACATCAAAATGCAAGTTTCTTGAACATAGACATGTATTTTAATAATTCTAAATGCCAATTACAACATGTGAAAAGAAAGGAAACACAACCACTAGCAAAACATTGGTATAAATTCAATTTCACAAACACATAAATGTTGCCCCATCTATTTGATAAAGATAATATAATTTCAAAATTGTTAAAGAACAACTCAAAGTTTTCATGAAAAAACATGAGGTGGGGGATAGGATTGTGATCCTTCATCCTTAATTGCAATGTTGGCAAGCTATAAAATAAACATCCCTTTGAAAAATGGAATCTTCATTTTTAACTTAATATTACACATAATCTAAATAACCCATAGGATGAAATACATGAATGAACAAAAATTGGCACATTTATAAAATTTTCATAAGTTCATTTCCTTTATTTGTCTTTCAAGCCTTAGGTTGACTAAACAGTTAAGTAATAACAATCCATCAATTCCAAGAAAATTGTTCCCAATTATGAAAAATGCCAACTAAAGAATAATATGCTTTACATGTGTGCACAAATTCAAAATAAAATGATTAAAAAAATCATATGGGCTTTTTTTTTAAAATCAATTCTGACCACCAAAAGTCCATAAGTAAAGCTCTATAAAATAAATTTTCATTTGAGGATTTCATTTCTAAATTCTTCATTATACTCTTCATCTAATAGGGTTTTTTTCATAGCAATATTTACAAAAAAAGGTCCATATACAAACCCATAATTATGATAACATTTCTCGTTTTAGAACTTCAAAAGTTAAAGCACATAACTTAAGGTCATATATGTGGTTTAATATTTGAATTGAAAATTTGAATATTTAATATTGGTCACATAACTTAAGATCACATATATGTTTTAATATTTGAGTTGATATATTAATTTAAAACCAAAATCCATTGGATAGAATATTGGATTTTGGTACATACTAAATGGTTTAGAACAAAATCAATTTATAAAAAGTCATAATGTGACACCAATATTGGTCCACCCATTCGTGCATTCACCCCACAATTTGTAATCATGGACATCAAAATTACAAAATCAAGTTCAAAAAGAAGAAGATTACATTCAACTTGTGGTTTTTTCATAATTTTACAATGATAATATCAAGAAAAAATGGCATTGAATACCTTTATTGCATTGTGCAAAGGTTATTGCGATTTGTCAACAAAGAAAGGATTGATTGATTTCTTCCTAGGATTTACTTTAATGTTCACTAAAGGGTAGATGCATGGTATGGTGGCTCACTTTTGGTGTCACATTGATGATTTCTTCAAGGTGTTCCTTGTTCCAATGCATACAATGCATAATATATCCTTAAATTTGAAAATTGAAATTTAAGAGAATAATAGCAAAAAAATTATGAAAACACTTATGTAATTATTTTCTCATAAAAATACACCTATAAGTAATAGTGGACTTTTGAAGTTCAAAAATGTGGATTGGTCATCTGAATTGGATACTAAAAAATTGAGGTTTTCATATCAATTTTCATTCCAAATGATATGTAGTGACTCAATGTAAGAATTAATATGAAATAATATATTCATATATGTAGCATATCCCTTGAAAAGTTTAGCCAAAAAAAAAGCTATGGATTTTTTAATCGTCTGAATTGACCTTATTTTTCAAAAGTTCATATGAAAAGTAATTTTTATTGTTTTCCTTTTTTTTTCCTTTCAAAGTTGCATATTTTTTCAACCTCTACTTGGGCTCTTATTGCAATGGACTTTTCTTTCAAGATTTCTAGATGTAGCCACATGTTAGATGACATTATCAACTTTTATTTATAAAGTTTGCACTACGCTTTCAAGTAGGCTTTAAAATGGAAACAATGGGCAGGAAAGCGAAGGAAAACATGAGGTTGGTGGTTTTTTAGGGTTCATTCCCTTACATTCATGGGTAATAGTAGAGACAAGGAATGACAGTTAGGGGTGATTAGGAAAGGTCCATTGCAAAGGGCAAAGGATGTCGACGTCAACAATGTTGTTGAGCTTGACAACGAGAAATTCAAAAAGCAATTGTTGAGCGAAATAAGGTCCTTCAAAATGCTCAAGATTTTATTGCATCATATTCTAAGATCAATAAGGCATCACAAGTTATATTTCAAACTATTGCTTTGACCTCGTCATGTTTTCTTACTCATGTTGAAAAGATTCAATGATGCATAAGGTTTGGACAAACCCCATTTTTCGTGCACATGTTTTGAGTCAAAATAACTATTTTCATTAGAAGAAATTTTCAAATATATGATTGAGTTTATGACTAGTATTTTAGTCATAAAAGACAAAAATGACTAATAGCCCTAAAGTCATTATGGATGAATCATTGAGAACAATAGTTGTTTAGGACATAATGTGGCACAATGATGTGTCAATGATGTGGCAAATTTCATTCATTAGTCATGAAAGACATATGTGAAATCATTAGTCATAGTTTAGTCATTGTGTAATTGTTTTTTATTATTACAAATTATAATAATTGATATTATTATAATGTAAATAATAAGATATACTTTTATTTCCATTATTTTCATCCTATCAATTGTTGATATGTGTCACCACCTAAACGAGGTTAAAAACTAGTTTAAATGGCTAAATACACCAACTAATCTACCTAGGTAGGCATCTAACCTAGGTAGTTTAATTAGGTATGGAATATTCAATTAATATTCCATTGTTGACTGCAACAATGTCATTTGTAAAATTTGATCCTTGGACCCCAAGGATGGAATTGAACTCTTTTACCACCAAGCCACCCCACTTGTTGTATAAATATTTATTTATATACATATAATATATAAAGTTTTATTTAAATTGATGATAAAAATTAATGTAACAATAAATTATATATACCGCATCTTACATTTCGATTTGATTTTTAAATTATAATATAAAAAATAATTTTTAATATATCATTTTTTATCAATAAAATTTATTTCAATGTGTGACAATTAATTTAATCATATAAAATATTTGAAAATGGATCATATATCAAGTATATTCAAGAAAAATATAATTAAAATTTTTATATTATTTATATGTATAATATTAGTTGAAATCAATTCGCAACATGCCATAATTTTTTATGTGTGAACTTTTACTAATAGTCATTTAAAAATCATTGTAAAGTAATTTTATGATCACATTATTTATGTAATGACACATTATTTTGTCCATGTCATTTTGTCATCAATCATGGATGCCATATAGATGAAAATTTGTAATGAAAGAACAACATTAGCCTTTTTGTTACCACATCATTGTCTACTAGTCAAATGCACCACTAATATATGATTGTAACTTTTTACACGTAGGATTTGAAGTAATATTCTATTATTACAATCAATTATTAATCATTTAGTACATTTAGTCATTGATTTCTTAGTTGCAAAGGAGAAGATTTCTTCTAATTTCTTTCAAGGATGGAGTTATTGAACAAGATTTTATGTTTGGGTTAGTCTAATCTTTATTAAAAGTAAAATGATCAAGTATTTTAGCCAAGTTAATTATGAACCATGCCATCTTGACAGCCATTCTAAGTTCAAATTCCAACACTTCACTTGGGCAGAAAGCTCGTTTATTAAACATGCATCCTTGAAATGTTGCCATGGTTGTTGAATGCAAGTAGATGATGAGTTCAACAATAGGGTTTTTTGGTCATTGTCAATGCATAAGAAAAGGTTTGATGTTTTGGCTTTTCAAACCAAAGTAACAATTTTGACTCGGTGTCTCAAACGCACATGAACCAATCGGAAGGAAGTGATGAGGAGGCAACTAGGACCACACCTCTACGATGAAATGCTAATGTAGTATTTCATGGAACCTCAAGTTTGTTTCTCTAGATTTCGATAGTCTATATCTTTTAAGATGTTGCATCCTTTCATACATTTCAAAAGTCTCAATGATATCCAAATAGTTCATTTTGGGATATGAATATCCAATTTCTTTTAAAAAGGCATTTGATTCTTTTGATCAATTTCTCTTCACCATCAAACTTCTTGTAAATAGTAAAGTATTTCTTATCATCCTTCTATTGAAACATGTGTAGGACTTCATCGTCTAACTTACTACATTTGTGTGTATGTTTTACTTCTAAAGCAAATAATTAGGGTTTTTATTTCAAAGAGTTAAGATTTGGAACTAGAAGTTTGTTTCTTTAGATTTTAATACTCTACTTTTGTTTAAATAGATGTTATATCCTTTGATGCATTTCAAAAGTCTCCATGACATTTGAAGAATTCCTTCTAAGACATGAAGATCAAGTGTATTTTGACTTGAGGCATATGATTCTTTTGATCATTTTTTCTTTCAATGCTAAGCTTCCTTTAGGTACAAGGTTCTAGGATTCTAAGGATGATCATATTGACAATTATGATACCTAAGTTATATCATTTGATTTTCTGCATAAGTCTATGGACTTTTTTCATATTTGAAAAGACATTTTCTCTTTGCCAAGTTAGGTTTGTTGAGATTTTGATGGTAGCAATGTGTTAAATTGTTCAATGTGCAACATCTACTTATTGGATTTTATGTACCATAGTGTGATTTTCTTAGTTTATGTAGACATGTTAAGTATAATACAATTGCTTTCTTAACATATGCTAGATGAAGACTTATAGTGGATAATTTTTCACATTTATGAAGGTGCCAAATACAATATGGGATGTGTTTCAATAAACCATCTAGTGAACTTTTGAGGTCTGCAAATGTGTTATGATAAGTGTTATTTGACTTTATGCACCATTGTACACATGAGGAGAACATTGCATTTGTGTTTAGGTCATTGACTTTAAATATATTCTATGAAGAATTGTGAAATTGTGAGGATTGCATAAATGTTTTCATGAATGTTATTTGATTGTATGCACCTTTGAATGCAAGATGAAGATTTATAATGGACTCCTTTGGCATTTGTGAAGGTTAATGAATTGAAATGTATTTATGTGAAACATTGTGAACTAATGAGGATTGTAAATATGTTTTGATGATGTATATTTGATTGCATGCACCTTCATGTGAATGATGAAGACTTATTGTGGACTCTTTTGGCTTTTGTGAAGGTTAATGACTTGAAATGTGAACTTTTGTGAAAGATTATGAACTGGTGAGAACTACAAAGATGTTTTGATGAAGTATATTTGACTATACATGCACTTTTGTATGCATAGTAAGGACTTCCAATGGACTTTGTTGGCATTTGTGAAGGTCAATGACATCAATGTGAACTTTTATGAAACATCATGGGAACTTTAGTGAGAATTATAATATGTTTTGATGAACTATATTTGACTATACATGCACTTTTGTATGCACAATGAGGACTTAAAGTGGATTATGTTGGCATTTGTGAAGGTCAATGACGCACTCCCAAGTCCTGAGTTGAACCCACTTGAGGGTCCAATTATGTTAAGTTGCGGAAAATTGGGACTTGAGGGGCACTCCCGACTTCCAACACTAAAGAGGGGTAGAGGGGCGTGCTAGAAGTCCCGGGATTAGACTAGGAAGATGGACTAGAAGATCAAGCTTGAATCTGCATACAAACCAACCACAAGAGGGTTAGTTAGCATTCGGGAACACCCTTGGGTGTTGGGACAAGCCACGGGCAACTTGGACTACTTGACTCACCACGGCCCGGACTCGAGGGAAGCCACCACCTTCCCCCATATATTATTCTCTGCGTCTCACCGTGGAGGCTACATCCGAACGGCTCTTTTTCCCGGGACTCCCAAGTTGGAGTCCCGAAACTATCCCGGGTTGGAGTCCCAGGACTTTGGACAGCCATAGCTCCTCGCCCCAAATTCGGATCGGGACGAGCTCTAAACCAAAGTTATAGCTCTCGTCAAAAGCTTTCCAACGCCGTGTTGCACTCATTAAGGCGACGTCGGGAAGAGGTCGACTCCCGACTTTTAGTGGTCGGGAGTCAAACTGGCAGTTTGACTCCTGGCCCTTCTTTTGCCCATAACTTGGGTTGCAAATGTCCAAATGGGCAATGCGAGGCCATTTTGGACATCTACGCTTCAAGAGCTTTCCATTGATACAAAGAACGCACCAAGGCGAGGATATTTGACCCCTCAAATCGTCTTCTAAGTTTTCGAGAGTCCTGGAGGACTCCATTTTTCCACTTTTGGGAGTGTGAGTTGCATTCTCACACTTAGCCCCAAAGTGGGGTTGCGACAGTCAATGACATGAATGTGAACTTTTATGAAACATCATGGGAACTTTAGTGAGGATTACAATATGTTTTGATGAAATATATTTGACTATACATGCACTTTTGTATGCACAATGAAAACTTATAGTGGGCTTTATTGGCATTTGTGAAGGTCAATTACTTGGCATGTTAACATCTATGGAACATTGGGAACTAATGAATAATTCTAGTATGTTTAAAGATGATATATATTTGACTGTATGCTCCATTGTATGCAATATGAGAACTTATAGTGGACTATTTTGGCATTTGTGAAGGTCAATGACAAGTGAGAGCAAACTTTTTAAAATTTGGAATGTATGAACCATTGTTGACATAGGAGGATTGTAAATTTGTTTATAATGGTATGAATATTATTTGATTTTATGCAAGTTTGTATGCATGATGAGGACTTATAGTGGATTGTTTTAACATTTGTGGCTTTCAATGACATTAGACTAAAATTATTACAATGGTTTCTATGAACTAAATTGTAATTTATGAGGACTACAAATGTGCTACAATGAGTAAACTATAAACTTATGGGGATTACAAATGTGGTATGTAATGAATGTTGTACATGACCCATGATTTCTCACTAGATTTGTACATTGAACATTTTTAATATGTGTGGATGTCAAATACGTGCTTGAGTTTGTGTTTCTATGAATTCCACTGAAGACTACAAATGTATCATGCGTCATCATGTTGTTTTATTCTATGCACCATTGTGTGGTTGAAGAGGATTTACGTTGAATAATTTTTTGACATTTCTAAAGGTTGAATACATGACCTATGTTTCTATGAATTATTGTGAATTGCTTAGGATTTTAATTTGATTTAAATGGTGGTTGTAGATGGAGTTCTTCCTATGGTTTCAAAAAGCACATCCATCCATTGTCATAAGTAAGTGAGCATTTGATGGATTACGTCCATTTTGGGTCAAGAAAATGAAAAAACATAATGTATGTTGTTGCATATATCATGTAAAGCTTGAAGAATTATGAATGGGGTTTAATCACATGAATGAGAAATCTGGATTACATTTAGATTCTCACTGTGATTGTGAAGTAGTTTGTGAAGACATTATGGCCCTAGCACTAATTACCACATGTTCTCATGCCACTTTTCTTGGTTTTACCACATTGTGGGAAACAATAGTTTGTCCTAAAGATCTTCATTTTGAGTGGCATTCTCGGGATTGTGTATTTGGGAAATGTCAAGATTGTGGTGTGGAAAATTTAACATTCTATCCAATTGAAGAGGAGGGAATATCTAATGTCCTAGTACACTGAAAACATTTCAATATGGAAACAATTGTAAAAAAGAAAGGCGAGGAGAAGAAAAAGTTAAAGCTCATGGACAAGTCTACAAATTCCAAGGAGTTCATTCAATACTTGAAACCTAAGTTACAATATTTTGTGCAACATAATTTTGTCACAAGGTGGCAAGATTAACAATTTAGAAACTACCTTGACAATTTTTTCCAAATGACACTATAGTTTTAGTAATTGATTTTGCTGAAAATTACAGCTTTGAGGTCCAAAATGAAGTTTAGTCTATGCATTGGCATAGTTGCCAAATCACTATATTTGTGCACATCTCTTAGATGCGAAATTCAAACATTAACCTAAATGATGAGGATTCTAAAATTGTCATGAACTACCATTTTTATATATTTGATGACAAGATTCATGATAGTTACTTTGTACAACATTGTGTACACTTACATTGGGAGGACTTGGTGAAAGGTGGGTTCAAACGTAAACAACATTGGATTTGGTCAAATGGTTGTAGCTTTCAATTCAAGAACAAGATTCCACTTTATTTTGTGAGTCACTACTTTCATTCAACATGTGGGTGTATTTGTACTTGGAGTTTCTTTAGCTCTAGACACAAAGAGGGTCCTCATGATGGGTGGTGTGGTTTTGAAAAGGTTTATTAGATAGGTTCAAATTGATATAATTGGTCTTCAACTCCAAAATGCAAAACAAGTGGTGATATTGTTTCATGAACATTTAAATCATCGACTGGAGACTTCATGTTCAAGGGAACAAAATTTAATTAGCGGCACTTTCTAGTACATATAACCAACTAATGTGGATAGGGTGACTAATTTCACATGTACCACCATAAAGGGGACAAGGGATGTATATTTTATGAAGGCTGTTGGTGCCATGGATGTGAATAAGCTTTTAAAAAAAAGCTTAGCTTGTTTTTGTTATTTTTGTGTGGATTCTAACTTTTCATCTTGTGAGAATTTACCATGGACACAATGTTGGGAAGTTGAAATATTAGTTCTTACCAGTGTAGTGAATGTGCATAGTGCCATGGAAATTGCCTTGTAGGAAATGACTAGGGTGATTATGAAGTTGATGGTGATCATTTTGCTTCTTGCATTTTTTTGGGGGACAATTTTGCAATGAATTTAGAAAAAGGGAATGATGAAGGGGTTGATTCATTTTCAATTTTGATTTTCATGTGGGGGAGATCTATATATTAGAAGGCATAATATGACAAAAAGAACATACAAAATCAAGATGTTGGATAAGACCTTCAACTAGGATGGAGTCAAGATGTTGAACCCAAGCATGTGTAATTTGTTACGTGCATTTATCCTTTAGAACCAATGAATGGTGGGAGGTGAAAAAATTATTCCCTCACTCAATTGTATTTTCAACATCTTTGGCATGATTTAGTACCATTCTTTTAATGTGGATGTAACCATTTATTCATTTCCATTTAATCATGTAGACATTTGATTTTGCAATGCAAAAACATATATGAATGTGATTTCAATTGATAGAGTAGTTGATTGGGTTCGGTCTTAGAATGCATAGGATGTTGAATATAACTATAGCTAATATGTGCAAATGTTTTTCTGACCTACTTAATTGTCAAGTTTGAAAGTGACATCAATTATACAAGGTCCTAATTGTATATATGATGAACGACCTTAAACCCACTTATCAACATTGGTTTACCAAATTTGTGTCTATTTGTGAAGCTTGTACCAATGTCACTTTGTCAATGTGTTGGCCAATAATTGTAATAGAGCTTGTGGTTGCTTATGAAGTTACACAAATGTTTTTTGCAAAATGGCGATTGAAATGTACAAATGGAAAATATAAATGGCAAATACTAGTTACAGATGGATGTGTAAGCATATCATAAATTTGCTATTTTTTAATAAGAAAATAGTTAAGGAATTGTAGTTGTAGGTTATGGTTGCTTATGAGGTTACACAAATGTTTTTAGCAAAAGGGTAATTAGAAAATACAGATGGTTGTTCTAGTTGTTTGGTTCATTCCCAATTTGGTCTTCAAGTCTTGCAAGGATTGGTGAGGGGAAGGCAAATGGGCCAACAAAGTGGGTATATACAATTTTTATTTTTTTTGTTCTTATGTCCAAAAAAGGTGTCTTTCTTGACAAATAATTAGTTCAATAATCTTTGTGGTATCATTGTATGATATTTCAATTGCCTTGATTTGTTGTAGTCCACTTGAGTTCAGCTCCATATGGGCATAGTCATGGAAGGTAGGCATGTTATCAACCCATGGTCAACTTGCAAGCTAAGAACTTTTTGTATTACAAAATTCCTAGTATGCTCTTCATCAATATTTCATTAGTTATTCATGTAAGGATAGGGAGTTCAACCCAATGTTGTACACTTTATAGGAATATTGAATTGAAACCTTGAACTTGGTTCCTTTGATTTTGTATTTTTGATGTTGGAAACCATTAATGATGTGTGGAGATGATTACAGTTGTAATTACCTTCACTGGTTGCTCCAAGGACTTGGGAAAGAATGCTAATGTAAATTTGTTGCTAATTGGGCATTTGACCATGTTGTAAAACTTAGAAATTCTTCGACAATTCTTGGCATCTTGTAGCATGTCATGAATAGTAAGTCTTGCACCCCCTTTTTTTTCTCTTCCAATTCCCTGTGTGGGTATCTAGTAGATGCATCCATATTTTTTTTCTTCCAATCCATCCACATAGATGATCAAAGAAACCATACTTATATTTGGAAGAAGCTTAAATCTTTTAAAGTGATCATTAACATCATCGTCTCTTTCTTTTTGTTATGATGATCTTTTTTATTCTGCACCTCTGAGAGCTACAAAGGCTAATGATCCACAGTTACCCATTTAACTTTGAAGGTGTACTAATGGGTACCTTCTTCGAATATAATGATTAACTAGAAACCCCATCTCACAAGGATGGATTCACTTAGATTGCAAGGTGCAATTGTAATCAATAATCTCCTAACTAATTCTGCTATGGGTGGGTGCATTTCAATCTCCTTGGACCTTTCACTTCTTTTTGTAGTGGGGTACAAATCATGGACCCATGACATTCTTGGAAAAGCTTTTGGATTCATAACTTTCCAACAAAAGACAATTGCTTCAAAGCAATCTTGAGCTTCATCTCAAATGTAAGAACCTAGGGGTTAGTGTTGTTTGTTAGTCACTCATGTCTTTTTTCTTTTGTTTCTTTAAGCACACACATGTATTTTCTCCACCACCTATTATGACAGTTCTAGTGCTTGGTGCTACACTTGTAGCACCTTCATTTGGTGCACAAGATTGTATAATGATTATTTGTCAATGCTAATATAAATATGGCATCAACTTGCGGGTGTGGTTATACCCCAACATGCACCTCCTGCTATGATAGTTGTGTGGGTGTTGGTGGGGCTAATTAGTGTTATTGATGGCTTTTAAGCTTGCAAGATGGCCATTTTACTTGTCGACTTAAAATCCAATGTACAGTAACGGAAGTTGCAAAAGGATTGATGATAAGTGGTAAAACAATTTATGTGCACATGTTACATAATGGATAATTTGTGTTTTTTTGCCAAGGTTGAGTGAATTTATGATGAAACCCTAATAGGTTGAACATTGGTTACAAGTGCTTGCACTTACATCTAGAGCTTCTATGGACAAAGGTCTCAAGCATTAAAAAAAAAAAAAAACTTAACATCATGTTTGAAAGCATGAATATTTGAACCTTTGGGTTATCCACCTTTCATTGTGAAATTGGATAAAAATTGATTTTTTAAAAGTTGTACTTAAAGCAAAGTAACCTATGAAGGATATTCACCCAAACTATATATAAATATAATGTCCCCATAACATATCCAAGTTATTTTTGCATAGACCATTTAACAACAAAATAGAGTCCCAATAAAAATAACTAAATGTTGTTCAAATATAACTTCCAAGAGGCAACAACTTTGCCATTGCTTGTAGACTTGCAATGTGACAATATTTTAAATACTTTAGATTGGTTGCTTTGTAACAAGTTATTGAAAACAATTATGGTATGAAAACCATGATACACCCATGGATTAAATTATCAACATGAAGGAGGGAGCTTGGGTTGCAAGGTGTTACCCAAATCAATGTTCATAACCTTGATTTGATATAAAAAACGACAAGAGTCGTTAGGATGTGCTAATTGTTTCCATCACTTGCAATAGCTAGTTAGCAACATATTGATACTCAAATTTATATGTCATGAGCTCCAAAATTAATGTCAAAATTTGTAATCTTTAACTAATACATATTAAAAAAATCTCAATAGATTACATAGATTGCATTTGAGGATGTTTTGAAAATCAGTAACTCTAACTTTCATGTACCATAAAATATGTCTAGATACCTCCATAGTTCCATGGAGCTCCATAGTTAGCAATTGCTCCTAGCATTAAACCTCCAACAACAAACTTAACATTTGTACAAGATGAGGATATATGAGTGCATGCATAAACCAATAATATTGTGGTCCAATTAACATGATTGAAATGAATAAAACAATTAAACATATACTAGATTATGCCAAAAATAGGGCAAAAATGCGAGAAGATGAATAAGGCAACTATAATTTCAAAAAACATTAGTTTGAAAAGGATATATAGTTATATGTGTGTTACTATATTTGAGAAAATCATTTCACAAGACCAAGAATATTGTGAGCATTGAAAGTCATGATAATGGATACCCAAAAAGCTCTTCAAATTAAAGTGGATTGTACCTAAACATTGGTGCCTCACTTTGATTTCCTAGCTTCACCATGCTTGTAAGATCTTGATTTGTTGACATGTTTGGTAGCCTTAGTCTTTGTTGATGTAGATAGCTTTAGAGAAATTGGACATTTATCATTGCCTTTTTTTCATTACCTTCTTCAAAGGGTTCTCAGTAGATTAATCATTCTGTTGGGACTTGTCAGATTGCCCTTTACTAAAAGTCCTAGTACATTGCTTTTCATCCTCATCTTTTGAGAATGCCAAATCATCCTTTAGTTCTTCTTGAACTGCAATCCCCATGTTCAAAACCTTCTTCACACCTTATTTGTGTTTTTGGTCAAGGCTAGAGGATTGTGGTGGTGGTAGTGGGCGCACAACCCCAACATTAACCTTAATTTGTTGATGGTGATTAGGGATGTTCCTTCTTTGATTATTGGTTTGGATGCAGGTGTGATTTTAATGTTTCCCACATAAGGACTGATGGTGTTTGATCTTGCAAGTTGTAGCTATTGCTTCTCATGAGGGACTAAAAAGGACATAGAAATTCGAATTGGTTCTCCTAATAAAAAATATAGTAACAAGAAATGGTAAGAAATCAGTTAATGTTGATGCACTTATCACATTGAACTTTCATAGTTAAGTGTTGTTTACAATGGATTATGACACATGCATCAAGATTTTGTATAATATTAAGGACAAAAATGGACATTAAAGGAATTATAGAAACATCTTAGAAATAATTAATGATGGTTTCTAACAAAAATGACTCCAAAATGACATATATGAAGTTTCAATATATTTTATATGAACTATAGTGGAATTTTAATTATAAACAATGATGACTCCAAAAGGGGTTGTCAATACTCACATATGACATATATGAAATTTCAAGTGTGCACATTTTCCCTTTTGAAATCCAAAACTAGATGTCATATGTCCAATATTATATGGACTTAAGTGGATTGCTAGGGAAATGCATAAGCATGCCATTTCTTTAGTGATTGGCAACAACATCTAAATGACTCCAAAGGAACATATCTATATTCATAATGACATATTTGAGTTCTATTAGACTCAAATTGACTCCTAGGGAAGTAGCATTAGACATGTTACAAGTGTTTAGTAACTGCCAATAGTATAGATGATTCCAATGGCACTTCAAGGTACTAAAAGAATTTACATATAAGTATAGTAGGACTCTATGGGACTTCAAGGAAAAGCATAGACCTTGTATGAATGGAGTCCAAGACTTCATGGGACTTCATGGCACTTGTCAAAAGTCTTTGTGAGTGGACATGGACTTTACAGAAAACTAGAGAATTAAAATAAGATTAATGGTGATGAATTGGACACAAAATGGACTACACAAACTTCAAGGTTTGCATTTAACCATATATATTGACTATCATGAAGTTACAAAAACTTGATGGAACTGTTTTTCACTTATAGTACAATTGGAGTATATGAATGGGTCCAAGCATGGTAAAGTATGTCAAAAAAATAGTCCTTAAAAAATTTAATTTCAAAAACAGTCTCTTTTCAACATTAACATTAAAAAATATATTAAAACCCTATTTAAATTGCATTTTGAAATCATAGGGCACCTCATTGAGTTTATTATAAGTTATACATAAAGTTTGAGGAATTTTTATATAAGAAAAATGGATGAAAATCATGTTCTAAATTGGTTGGTTTTTCAAAATTTCTAAAATACTTTTACATTAAAACTTTGATAGATTATGATTAGATAATGAAAAGTTGAAATCATATCCATACACGTTAGGTCTTCATCAACTTGAAAGTATGGTAATTCTAATTGATGTTGTACTTTCATGTATTTATAATCCAATTTTGTAGAACTGTGACATGTACTTTCTATACTTGCATTTCAAAAAAATGTACTTAAATGCATATTAAAACATTTTTTTCTTCAATATTATGCAATGAAGTCAAAAAACTTATAATTGTTGATAATTGAATTAAACAATATTCATGGATCAAACACATTAAAATATACTTTATGGATACTTTCAAAAAAAATAACAAATGTTTTTGGCTAACATACTTTACCCTGCTTATGCCCAAAGGCAGATCCAAATGAAAATCCCAAAAATGTGCATGATCTTACATTCTTTTAGGACCATGAACTAAATTGAAAATACTTCCAGGGAAGATGAATTAAGTTCAACCACTATAATATGGAAACATTGAAATATAGATTACTATACAACTTAAAGAACATAACTTTAGATGATAAGATCAATGGAGATCCAAGCAAGTGAATAGACAAGTGTCTTGGAATTCAACTATTTTTGTGAACTCACCTTGCAAGTCATTCAAAATGGGAGTTGTTGTTGTCTAATCTCTTATTGGCAACTTGTTTTTTTTAACATTTGGTTTCTTGATATCTGATAGTGCTCACCACTCCAAATGCATATCTTCTTCACAGTTCCTTTTAACAAACATTTTGAAAAACTAGAGAAATGGGTAACTACACACCATGAATGGTTAGACATGTTTGTAAGATGTAATCTTGCAATCCCATAAAGGTTCAAAGCCTTTCTAGCAAAATGGGCAAGGCAAAATTGACAAAATGTTAGAAACATCTGCACAAACATCATTTTCTAGATAGACAAAAGGTATTGGGGATGGTTTCAAAATTGGGCATTGATTGCCATTTTACATGGATTGTATTTGAACCAAAAGTGCTACCTTTTGTCACTTCCACATATCTAATTTGTTTATAGCAGTCCTCCACCTTTCTTTTGCTACTACACTCTTGGCTTGTATTCTTACATGTTCAACTAACCCTTTTTTTAACAATAGCTTGAACACTTGAATTGAATCTATTTGAAAATCCACTTTTCGTTGAATTGACTCCAACTTAACAAGAACAAACTCAATTACATCTTCGGTAAGGTTATTTTCAAAATGTAAACCTTGTACTTTTGTATTTTAGTTATCAAATGTTGTTTGCAAAACTAAGAATTCCTCTTTTCCAGTCATGACAAACATGATACCGTCTTCAACTTGGCCTTCAATTTTTGCAAGCTCCCTGTCAACTTCATTTTTTGCTTGCTTCAAGGAATCCACAACCACTTCCAAACCTGGCATCTCTTTTTGCAAAACACAAATGTATTCTTCCCATTCTTTGATACATTCAGCTTGCACCTCCATGAGATGATGACCTTGATGTTGTTTGCTTGAAAGTTTCAACATGATACCATTCAAAAGATCCTCATCCTCTTCCTATCCTTCAAAATCTTCAAGCTTGTCAAAATCTAAGGTAAGGCTAGCTTTGCCACTATGAGCTACCTTTGAAGATTGTATCCTTCATAGTTGGTCATGTATCATCCACTCTACAAAAACACATTAGCTAATTTGCTTCCCTTTTTTTCATACACCATCCCTCGTACTTTTGCCTTGTTTATCAATTGACTACTTGGGATTTGTGTTTTTTGGTGTGTAACCATCCACAAGGTTTCAACACTGGAGATCAACTTCTCATCATGATTAAAAGAATGCTTGTATCCATTCCTAAAAATGCAAGGTTCAAAAAGTGCCTGAACTTTTGACTCCTTAACTTCTTTTCCTATCTTACGATTCTTTGGCAATATGTCAGAGTTGCATAATGCATATTTCTCGAAAAAATGCTTTCAAGAAATAAGGTTTTTCTTGTCAAAAATAAGTTTTGGTGGTAAAACATACAAAGGTTTTGTCCAAGAAGATACAACCTTGCCTTCTTCTTTCACTTGTTTTTTTAGGTTTGTAGTGCCCAAACTACCATCTTGTATAATAAAAGACATTATATTCACATGAATTCTACAGCTATAGCTTCGTTAACTCCACACAACAACACTTGATTGAACTTCTCACTCTGCTAGACTTTAAATGCACATGAGTATTACACATATAGTAATCGAACACCAAGAGAAACAAGTATCCAAAGTGACCCTATAGCTAAGATTTCAAGAATTAAACCAATTTTTTTAATTCAATTACATTTTCAAATTTTCTCGCTTCTTGTGACCTACGTCTCCGCCTACCCCACACGATCCATGTTATGTAACTTGCCTACTATTTGATTAGAATATAATTTTGTTTTGGACTTTTCAAGATTACAAAATTTTAAAAATTGAAGCACCATATGTGCATTTACCTTAAGACCATGTAAGATGTCACATTATGCAGAATTATCAAACCAAATTGCTAATAATTTAACAAGATTATCAATCAAAACTAAAGACTTTACTTACATTACTTAGCATTGAAAAATTGCAAAAACTCCATGAACAATCCCATGTGTAAAATCCAATTTGTTGTTAAATGGTGAAATGTTGTGTTGTTTGATTTATTATGGACCACCAATGGCGTGACACATGATTAAAAAAAAAGTGTCACCATGTAGTGGATAAATTTTAGTTGTGGAGACCTTCCATATGCAATTTTCAAACTACCCCATTTCAAGCATCATGGAACACATTGACTCCATTTACATGGCACCAATAAACACAAATTGATGTAAACAAAATATAAACATGCAACTATATGCGCAATATGAAAGCATAAATTGAAACATGAAAATGAGGGAAGAACATGACTAACTACTTGTGCACCAAATGTTATTAGTTTTGTGGCAATGTCCAAAGCCTCCCTTGTATTGAACCACCTCCATTATGACCATGGTGCAATAGTTTGCATTTGCACCTTTTGTGACACGTTCCACAAAAATTAGTATGGACACTTTGAACCAAAATTTCACTCTATAACCATGAATGCTAGTCCAGCTTTTTGTGTCAATTGTTACCTCATCATAGGTGACAAAAAAATACTTTTGTGAGTTTCATAAAACCTTTTTGCCTTTTTATAGGGAGCACCCTTTGCATTGATAATGTTATCTTCAATAGCTTGTGAGTTACTAATCAAAACTCCATTATCGTTGATCAAAATAGTTTCTTCATTCTTGACTAATTTATTGTTCTTGGACTTCCATAATTTGGTGTAAAATGGGCAAAATCTTGTAAGACATTTTGATAACGAAAGTTGACAAATCACATGGTTTGATAAAACTTCATTGATGTGTTTGAATGTTCCTTGTGCTTGAACATGTTGTGGACACTCGGACAAAAACTAACAATTAAAGTCATTGACATTTGGATAGAATAGGGTGTTTTGTTAGAACTACCTACATGGTTAATAAAGGCACAACTAAAATATTGAACAGGGCTAATCTAGCAAGCATCTCGTCAATTCAAAAAATGATCACACATAAAACAATTACAACCTCCAATTTCAAATTTTATGAGTCCCCAACACATTATGCTCATAATTTCCCACTTTATCTGCGTTGAAATCCTTAAATTTAAATTGCAAAGAAAAACAATGCAAGGGGAAATGTTGACCAAATTACATTCCTAAATGTGTTGGAGCTTCAAACCTTTGATGCCCCAGAATTCTCCCATTGTAATTGCCTACCCATCTTCCTATTGTAGGTGCTTTCTTTGCCATTAATAATTGCAATAAAATCTATCAAAGTTAAGGCTCCTAAGTTGTCCCCCCCCACCCCCTTTCAAAATTACTTATAAAATTCATGAGCGTAGCTTTGCAATAAAGTGGTGGTAGTTGGTCCTTTAAACAAATGTTTTTTCGTTCAATCCTACCTAACAACCCTAAGCTTGAAACTAAAGACACCCTAAAACCAGTAACAATCTCTAATTCAAATACAAAGCTATAATACTTATTATATGGCATGTGTATCATCACCAAACAATGTAAGGATCACAATCACTTGGAATCCTAGAAATCAAAAGAACATGGCTCCATTATGTGAGTTGGAGGAGAAGCAATTGGGGATGATGCACAACAAAGGGACATTGAACTTGGCTAAAAGATCCCTAGGTGGAGGGCCTTTCATTTGGTGTTGAAATTAGGCATTAATGGTGGGAATTGTGCCATTTGGTGAATGTCATAAAAACCAAGTGTGAAGATTGAGATGATGATTGAGTGCTTCCCAACACTTGGGTCTAGTTATGTGACGAGTGGGCCGACAAAATGCTATTTTCATGACCTATTATTTCTGTGCGTTTTGACGACGTTTCACTTAAAAAAAAAACATTGGTTATTGTACGTGTGAATCGTACCCAAATTAGAATAGTTTAGACCAACCAGTTGTTTGTGTTTGAAGATTTCTCATAATTATTGAAAAAAGAGTCTTTTAATGATGCAATTTGTGGGGCTTTGCTGATCAGCACTTAGTTGTGCAACTCTCATCTTTGTCTATAACTATCATTCATATATAGCTACATTGCCTATCATAGTTTCCATGCAAGAACTTATGCACATAATAAACATATAAGAAGACCAGAAAATGAGGATTTTTGTAGGGCATGGAAATAGGTAGGCCCATGAAAGTAAGGCAGAATACCTTACCAAGATTAGTTAATTACTTTTAAAAATTGTTATTTTTTTTGAAAAATATGTGTTTGCCATGCTGAAAATCTGAAAAAAAAACTCTCAAGCACACAGTCTAGCTTCATTATTGAATATAATGCTGAATTGTAAGAAAAAAACAATTTTTACTGCCAAACATAAATGACCCAAAGAAGGAAAAAAAGAAAAAAAAAAGGGCACTTGGCCACCCAATCAGCCTAGGCACGAGGGTACTACTGCCCCACTGACAGTTGTGGGCTCTTCTATACAAGGTAGCAAAAGCAAGGACTGGATCAACTCAACGGTTATCAAATTATGGGAGGAGGTGCACGAAACTCAGAGTAAGTTGAAAATTCCAACTGTGGAGCCCAGAATAGGCTACATGAAAGGCCAAGAGAACCAACACTATAGAGGGTCTGCCAAAGTCCTTGTTATCCAGAGATTGACTGAGGTTAATAATATCACAAATCAGAGGATCACTGCCAGAGCGTATCTGTGATCCAGAACTGACCTACTGTGGTTAATAATAGGCCCTGCAACCATAAAGAGGGTCCATACCTCAAGCCAAAACATCTCAGTAATCAGGTTCAAAGGCCACCACACTACAAGACAAAAATCAACCAGTTTTTAGATTCTTTGCTGCACATCACAAATGTCTATATACATATATATTATTTATTATATATATATACATAGGTTTCTAGACTCTCAGCATATACCCATGTTCTCATAAATGGTGCCAAATTTGGACTTGGGTGAACCAGCACCCACGTTGGTACCATGATGAGATTCTCAAAATTCATTCAAATTATTTTTAAAAATATTATAAATATCCCATTCTTAACCCTAAATCAGGGTGGTCTCTGAGTTCAAATCTGTAACTTTTTTCTGGACTGAGCTGAATTTGGCCACTAATAGGCCACACTCGAACAGGTGAAGGTATGAACGTGGGTGCTGGTTCACATCCTGGCCCTAAAACTGGGATCAGAAATTAGTGAACTTTCAGATCTGGGGCAGCATTTTTTGATGGCGAATATTTTTTCAGAAAAATAATAATCTGTCAGATATTCCCTGCTTTTTCAAAAACAAATCTAATTTTTTTTCATGTTTCTACACATTGGTTCAAGCAAGTAGCCAGGATATAAAAGGATGTTAATGAATTTGCATCCATAGCTGGTCTATAGCCAAATGTGGCTAAATCTCCTTGTGGATGATCACCAGTGTGCCAACATCACAAAATTCAAAAAAAGAAACACTGATCTGGGGAACTGAGAGCTTTCCAGAAAGGCATTAGAACTTAGAAGATCCAAAAAGGTATTAAAAGATGAAAACCTCACAATCTATTATCTGTTATTGATAGATTGAGTCTAAAAACAATAAGTATTGGACAATACACACTGAGGGAACATTTATATATGTCACATGTGAACCAATCACTGATTGTCAGTTGGTATCCGGCCAACCATGGGTCATTTTCTTTTTGGCTAGTCCTTTTTTCCAAGAGCAAGTGGTCTTTTTAAGTACAGGAGCAAACCCCATTTTCACTTGAAGTCATTAAATAAGCAAAGGGTCCTTATTGCAGGCCTTACAAAAAGTATTGCTTGATTCTTTTTTTTCCTTTTCTGCCCTTGGCCCGATCCATCCATTTCTCAAAGATGAATGATGTTCAGACACAATTTGGTGCTGCCCATTATAGACTTTGGGTCCTGTTCTACACATTTTGAGTCTGTAACAATAAACACTTAGTATCTGTCACAGACCCAAAATGCACAAAACCGAAGTCTATAATATGTATGGGCATCTCAAGACACCTCTTGGATGACAACTGGGCAGTCAGGGAAAAAAAAGAAGCGGGCAGTACTTTAGCATTTCCTGTAATAAGGACCCTTTGCTTATTTAATGTCATCCAAAACTTTTGTTGGTACAGGTCATTTGACTGTTGATGCTGGAAATGCTCTGGAGATGCTCTTATAAGGGCTCTTTTTTTGGGACATATTAGTGATATTTGTAAAGTAAAGAAAACACAGCACCAGTACTAGGGCAGTACCCCCTGTTTGATCATAAAGAGGATGAGATTTCTGGAAAAAAAGTGAACGAGGGCTGAAACTCAGACTAACACCAAACTTGAGTTTCACCCTGTCTTTTTTTCCCTGATTGCTTTCAATCAATCACTGATGTCGCGCTGTGTACTGCAACTATAAATATTCTCGAACCTCGTGCATTTATTCCCCAGTTCCAGCATTTAATACCATATTTAATAAACTTTGATTACTTTACAAATAATATTGTTAGACGTTGACAGAAAGGTTGGAGGATGGAAGAAGGCTCATAAGGAGGTCACTTTATGGAGATCTCTATTAGAGTTTGGGAATGGTTATGATTCCTTTAAGTACATTATTATAAAATGGAATAAGTTATAAACAGAGTTTTCTTTTACATTTTTTTCATTATTGAAATTTTGGCGAAAACTAGAAAAATTAGTCGAATTTCAACAAAGAAAGGAAAAAATTCCAAAAAGAAATTCCAATTTCTTTGTCTAAGGATAGCAAAAATTCGCCAGAAAAAAGAACACTGCTTACAAAGTCCTTTGGATTCTAGTTGATAAGGAAACAAATTTTGGTGCATTCAAAGTCGAAGCAACCCACTGCAGAATCTGTAGTTTCTCTAAATAAAGGCCAAAGGGGCAGAGAAGGTTGCTGTATGTGGTTCAGATGGACAGTTTTGGCTTTTCCATACTCCACAGCCAGTGCTAAAGTAAAGCTTGGCTATCAACCACCATCTTTATTCAGTTGCTACATCACTGCCATAATGTCAGCCATTGGCTGGGCATGGCTCTTCGATCAAGCACTCACATCCTCTGGAGCTACCAGCTTTAAACTCCCCACTACAGATATTTGTGTTTTCCAAAATGCCCTGCGTTGCATTTTTCCTCTGGTACCCAATGGGTATCATGAGAAAAAACGGAAATTTTTTTGTCAAATTTTGCATGCCCTTGGGTGTTTTTTTTCCTGTGATACCCACCAGTGGGTATCATGGCAAAAAATGAAAAGAAATTGTCAATTTTAGCACTGTATAATGCCCTTGGCTCCTGGTATTACTGGAATCAGCCTTGACTCTGGCTTCACCTTGCATGGGTGCTTGTTCCAATATTGCCTGTGGCCTTGGCCATTACCCTATATACATGTAAAAACAATCCCCAAAATGATGTGGATACAGGGAACAGTCTTTGAACAGGCACAATATCGTTTGGTGCCAAAAAGAAATCAGAGAACAGGGAAGGGAGTTTCCCCTATTCAGTTCCACCAAATAAATTGACATTTGGCACACAAGAGTGTAAAGTGACAGTGATAGATAATCTCAAAACTGTGTAGTAGGGGTGTATCATAGAAAAAGTCACCAATTTTTCAAACTCTGAATCACGGACTTCAGTTAACAAATTCAGGGCTCCACTGTAGACTCAATTTCATAAACTCCATTCCATGACTTCAGAGCACAACAGACTCCATTTCATGAATCCAGAGCCTCCACAGATTCTATTTACATAGACTCCATCTTATGAATTCCAAAGCTCCACAGACTCCATTTAACAAATTCCATTTCGTGAATCCAGAGTGCCACAGACTTTTTCCATTTCATGAATTCAAAGCACCACAGACTCACCACCATTTCATGAACTCAGAGCACAATAGACTCAGCAGCTGGAGGGAGAGAGAGAGCTTTAGGAACTGTAACCTTTATTACAAAAAGGCCAACTCACTACAGTTGCAAGAATATTGCAAGTACCAAACTGCAATCTCATATTTCTCTTAAAACCTGTAGGAGAAGCTTACCTTGAAAATTGAGATCTCACACATTACTCCTCACAGCCTAAGGAGCATCCACCTTCAAGGGGCTGCATACTATGCAAGATAGTTGAATGTACAGACAGTACCTCCATGAAAGATTCAGTTTCAGTCATGGGCCAGTTGCATGCTTAACTCATGTTCTTATCTATAATGCCATTAGCACAAAACTAAAAGAAAAAGAGAATCCCAGTACAGATACCAGTCTTTGCCTTGAGCAAAAAGCTTACAAGAAAATAGAGAATCCCAGAAGAGATATCAAAGTCTTGCCATGAGCAAGAACATTGAAAGAAACAAGAATCTCAGAAGAGATACCAGAGTCTTGCCATGAGCAAAAACTTTACTAGAGAACAAAGAATCTGAGAGGAGAGATCACAGCAGTCTTGATGCTGCAGCAAGCAAACTCTCTCCCATCTTAGGGTTTTGTATGTTGCAAAAGGCCTGGGAAGCGGCAACGCAGGCGGAGCAACAACGAAGGTTTCAGAACCATGAATGCTTCTTCTGGCCTTCCGCTTCATACGAATACTCGCCTTCGCCCTTGTGGGCTTTGCGCATCTCATGGTGTTCGTATATCCCGTAACCTCCAGCTCCTACAGCCGTTGCTGCTGCTACCTCCTCCTCGATTCTGTGTCTTCCTGCATGCTCTGGGTCCACCTTCACCTCGTGGGACTCAAACTGCAACAACAACAGAAGAACAACAATTCAGATGAGATGAGATGAGGTTCAGAATCAGAAAAAGAAGAAAAAAACGCAAGTCTGGATTGTCTGTCATCAAGCGAAAACTGAAAGTCCCTCTCACCGCAGCAAATGCTCCAGAGGCAAGAGCACCAAGGCCAGCCACATGTTCATTCCTTTCATCTCTCTTCTCCTCATTGCGAAGTTCATTCAGACGCTCCAACCTCTGCTCCTCTTGATAGATACCCTGTGTGTTCCCTCCGTATCCTTGGCCATAGCCGCCGCCGCCGCCGCCATATCCAGGCTGAGCTCCGTAAGGCCCGGGCTGCTGATCTTGGTAGCCCCCGGCCGGGTACCCATAGTCCGTCCTCTGTCCATAGCCGTAGTCAGCCTGAGGAGGAGGAGCTCCGTAACCTCCGTAACCTCCTCCGCCCTCATAACGTTCCTCTCTGCGCTCTTCACGACGCTCTTCACGACGCTCTTCACGACGCTCCTCACGGTCTTCTCGGCGCTCTTCTCTGCTCTCGTGATGGTGACGATGATGCTCCATCTTCTTCAGATAGATCTCACTGCAAAAAACAAAACAAAACAAGATGAAATCTTCTCTCCCAAACAGAAAATGCAGTCTTTCAGAAAAGGGGGGGAAATTTAAAAAACGGCACAAAATTCAACACTGTTGCAAATCTGTCAGAATTTTACAAACCCAAATTCAGATATTTCCCAAACCACACAGCAAAAACAAGAGTGCACGACGTACCTCACACAGTTGAGCTCGAGGGAGACTGTGCACTTGGGGGTCTGTTTTGAAGAACCAGATTCCAAGTCTACAAACTTTCTCAAAACTACAAACTTCAGGAATATCTATTACTATCCAACGCTTTCCTTCTTGCAAAACCTCGACGATGAAATTCCTGGGCTTCGCTTCTGCTATTTACGCGAAATCTCGTGAAACGCTCGAGGGATGCGAAGCGAGAGTTGCGCAGGAGTTCCGCGTGAACTTGCGCAGCTGCTGCGTCGCAGGAAGCGGTGGACGAGCTGCTTTTCCCGGCGCGGTTTTTCCCGTGTGGAAAAAACCGAGAGCCCAGTGACTAGTAAATTCCGGGTAGAATAGACCTCTGGAATAGTAGGGACGGTGGCATCTTAGGAGCTCTAGGGATGACTGTGTACAGAAGATTTTTTGGAGTTCACTAATTATTGTTACTTCAAAAACTTACTAGTGTGGCCTGTGCCGTTGGCCCGAGTGTTATGACGTCCTCAACTGATTTTTTCTTCCAAAACCTGGTTTTTTGGAATTTTCAGCGGCAGAAATCACTTAAAAATCAATATCTCCCACATTCTGAATCCAAATCTTACCATATAAATTCCATCAAATCCTGCTCATCAAGATCTTTCCAACAACACCAAAGGCACGTTCCAATTCCTCCGAAATTTCCAGCTATGATTTAATTTAATTTTCAATGAAGAAATTATTCAATATTAAGAACTTTTGCAGCGCAAGTCGAAACACCATGGAACCAAGCTCATGCAATCCTAGTGGTTGAGAGCTTTCCAAAGACACCCAGAGCAGGATCTGAAGCATTCCGGATTGGTGGATCTCATAACTACAAAAAAAAAAAAAACAAACTACCTTCCTTCACAGATAGATGTGACCAAGCACCCACCAATACACCATCCATTGGACACTAGTAAAGATCTACTTGAAAGTTTCTTAGTGTATTTGTAGGGAACCTTGTAGAGTGTAATCTTGTGTGCAAGAAGTGGGCATTCCAAAGAACAAGATGCTCACGATTTTGCAAAAGCAGGTATCTTGGTTTTTTTAAACACTCACGTTTTTTTTTCACTTTTTCCTGTGGTAACTATCAGATATCACAAGAAAGATGAAAAAAAATTGTGTGGGTTTTCACATTGCGTAATGCTTGAGGAGTGAGGCATTCCTGAGTAAAAGCTCTCCTTTGCCTTCCCCCTTTGCCCTACCCAAGTAACTACTTCCATGTGTGGGTACTAGTGTTGGGTAGTACCCACTTTGGAGGGTTGGAACCACTGGTTTCAATTTCAGTTCTAGTTAACCAAAAACTGAACCAGAATCAGATCTGATTTTTGGAACTGGTTAAAAAAATCAAGATCACAATTTCTTTATGTGTGGAACCAGAACCAAGAACAGAGAACTCAGAACCAAGTCTATTTTTGAAAAAACAAAATTAGAACTGAGGTCTAAATGGAGGTTGACTGGAAATAAACTGCAGTTAACTTCTAATTCTAGTCCGAGTTACCTGAAACCAGATCAAAATTTAGTCTGATTTTCAAAAACATAACCAAATCCGAAATCAGAATTTGTTTTTAAGAGGCAGACCCAAAAGTAGATCCCCAGTTCCACTTATGTATGAAACCAAAATAGCTTTCATTTACTTTTAAGAACTGGAATCATATGTTCTTTGTAGAACCACCCAACACTTATTAACACCCCCAAGTATGGTAAGCAAGAAATGTGGATGATCACTATGTAGGTACAAAAGTAATTCCAGATTGAATCAGCACCCACCAGTGTACCAGGAAGGATGGATGGTAAGTGGTTAGGAAAGAGTATTCTATTGGGTTCTAGTTCCCAAGCTAACCATGGTGGTTAATTCTGTTACTTTTTTTAATCTTGTGGGTTCTTGGGAGGTAGGTAGTAAAGATAACTCTTACCTATTTATAAACCATATACTTAATTAGTAGTCACCTATTTTCCTACCTATCTACATAACTATGTAAAAATTGCTTATTACATAATGCTTTACCCAAGGTGATACCAAATATTAACTTAATTGAGGTTCATTCACAATTGAGTCATAATGGTTGTCCAATGGATGGTGCAAGAATGCATTGCAGTGGTTATAATGATAGGGAATGCCATATGTTTTTCAATCAATTTTTAATTTCCATTGGCTCATCTAGGTGCAATGCACTTCCATTGTCATCGCCTTCCTCACATGCTACTCATCAAATGTTTAGTGCATTGTCCACCATCAATGTCTATAATTTGGTCCATATTGAAACACCATCAATGTCTATAGTTCAATCTATATTGAAACGTCCTTGGTCATCAACTTTTTCCCCAACAAATGCCTTGGTTGCATTGTCTCGAGGTTTTTGCCCCTATGTGATCTGAGACCATGTTGTTGTGACCTTCCTTGGTCTTCAAGGCGGTGGAGGTGCCATTGGTGCCCTTCTTCACCCACTTGATTTATTGATAAATGTTATTGCAACCCCCATTCATGGGCTCATCCAAATGTTACCTTTTGAGCTTTGATTAAATGTCATAAGAGGTGCAATACGCAAACCAGATTCACGGGCTTGATTGTCAATGGGTATGATCTTGGACGAACCCACATTTTTGTCATTTGTGTGTGTCTTGTGAAGGGTGTTGTGAGTGTTGTTGGCTATGTAATCATCATTTGATACTTGGTGCTTCCATGGTAAAAATTGGTCAACTTTTTTTGTGGTTTTTAGTTGGATGGTGACCTTTGTATCCCAACTCCTTTTTGTTAACAAATGTATATGGATCATTAGGTTTTTGATCTCCTTGGCCTAATTCAAGCAAATTGTTGTTCACATCCCCAAATATATCGTTAGTGTTGTTTCCATGCATTTCACCAATCTCATGTTCATTAGAATCATCCATAATGTTGCCTTCAAAATTGCCTTCATCTTGGCTATTCATGTTCAAATTGACATTCAACATGTTCTTTTCATACCATTTTAACATTGGGTTCGAAACTAAATGCAAAGTGCAAGGGCCCATGAGGTTGAGAGTGTGTTTAAGTGTGGAACACACTTTCACAAATGGGGGAGAGTGCAAAGGATGAAGCCTAATGACTCCCAAGTGCGCTCCCACTTTGGGAGTTACATTCGTGCGGGAGTTACGAATGTTTAGAGCCTTGGTTGAAAATACAAACAAACACCAAATTGGGCCCTTAGGACACCATGAAAAAGGTCTTGAAATGTAGGTGCTTAAAGTGCCCTTGCATTATTCATTTAGATCAGATTTGCATGTAAAAGGGGTGGGAGTCAAATTGGGAATTTGATTTCCGACCATAAATCCCTTGAAAGCAAGGGTCAAATGAGGTCAGATTGGGGCATGCTATACATTGTTGGAAAGATATTTTTGAGGGCTATAATATATTTCCCTTGAATTTTCAAAATAAATTTGATTTGATAAAGATATGAGCATCCAAAGTTTTGGAACAACAAGAATCCCAATTTTGGGATTCTTGAGGAAAAGTGACATTTGGATGTAGTCCTTGTAAAGAGGCACAAAATATACTATAGGGAGGGGAATGGCGCCTCCTCCCAAAGGTTGCAGGCCGTGTAAAGCTTGTGCTTGAGGTTGTTTTTATTAAGTTCGCCACATCACTTCCATTGAATTTGCATTAACCGTCTTATTTTTTTGGTCGTGTAGTTTGATTTCATCTTGAATTTTCACTTGTGAGTTTGTCATAGTCCCATCCTGGAGCTCTAACATGGCCTCCTACCCCGGAAATGCTATGACTTAGAAAGTGTGCCCCAATTCTCTTTTTCCACTGTTTTGTTTTGGGACCCACCTTTGGGTCTCTTGAGGAGTTTGGGGGCTCGTCATCCAACATGTTATTCTCAACCATGTTATGGGAGTGGCACCAAGTCGTTCCTTCAAAAGTTTACTATTGGTGTAAATATATGTTGGATCTATTGTTTGGTCAAATGTGAGGCAATTTTGCACCTTGCTATTCACAAATGAATATGAACTTCAATTTTGTTCACATCACAATATTAAGCAAATTTGGGGGAAAATATGTTTAGCCATGGTGCAAGGGTGTGAATGTTCATTACAATCAAGTCCCACCATTCATGGGGAAACATATTTAGCAAAGTTATAGTAAGCATGTTTACAAATGGTCTTTGACCTTCAAAAAAGTTTACAAAGTCTATCAAAGCTTGCAGATATGATGTTGCATCAACCAACATCTTTTGTAATACATGCTTGATTCTTTTCTTTGCATTGACATCATCCTAGATCCAATTGTTTCCAAAAAGATAGGGGTTGAGGAGTGCCTTAGGATCCAAATTCTTAAAGGTGTACCATTTAGGACCAAAAAAACCATTAGTCCATAATGGTGTTATTTTTTGTCCTATATTTTGATCCCTGTCAATATTAATGAATCAATATGTGTCAAAATTTTGATAACTATCATATTTTAAACCACTACAATTTTAGATTCCATCAATCTCATCCATTTTGTGTATTTACATGGTCAAATAAGACTATGTAAAAGAGTATGAAAGAAGGTGACATTATGGAAAGGGGTAATCACTACTTGGACAAAGGTGGACAAATTTGGTTGCACTCTTTGGACACATGCTATCATTATTTGGATAGGGGCAAACATGGGCACTTGTTACTTGGACAAGGGTGGACAAGGGCAATGGTTCCTTCAACAAGGGTGGTTGCAATTTAGTTAATCCATGGACAAGGTTAAATATATTGAAATTAAATTATAGTCATAATTTGGATAGTTGAGATTATTTGCATGATGCCATGAATCATTGAGATTAATGTAATTGGTTAGATGGATAGCTAAGATCTTTATTTTTTAAATAAAATCCAATAGAGTTTTCTTGTTACCATATTTAATGTTCTCTTAAATGTTTAACTAAAAATGCACGTGTTGGGTTCCCATGGTAATTTTTTTACATAGTCTGCATATATTATGTCCATAGGGGTAATTAATTTACATCGTCCGCATGTGTTATGTTTGTAAGGGTCATTATCTTACCCCTGATACAAAAATAACTATATTTAATAGAAGTTGACCCTAAATTGACATGACATAGGGTCATGTCAATATCAAAACATACATGATTGATGTGACATGATAAGGCCAACATTGATAACCCTACTCTTACCCTTACTTTGTGAACAATTCTAACAAATATGAAGACACCTACAATAGTTAAACATAGACACAACAACCATAATATCATTTAAAAAAATCAAAATAGGACAATTGTACCATGACAATATAATCTATAATTTGACTAACCATTTCCATGATAAAAAGGGGTTCAAATATTTTCTTTATATATTAGCAATAGTGACATGAAATAATAGGACACAAATCTATTTTGTCACCCACATTTGCACTGCCAACATTGTTAAACCACTTGATAATGGTTTGTTCATATGGAAAACTCTACATTATAAGATACATTGATTGGAAAGTTTGTTACACATATCTAAATGTATGCTAAGCATGTTCATGAAATCGACTATACTAAATGTTTGTTCATCCTCAATAGAATTAAACACCTAGACTACATCAATTTTGATCAATTTAATGTATTCCAATACTTATAGTTGAGGATGACAAATCTAACATTTTTTTGTCAAAGCCTTATAAGTGGGTTGAACTTCTTGTCTTTTTGCAAAATTGGTTTTACATTATGCAACATAGTCATTTTGAAAAAAAAGTTTGCAAATAAAAAGTTTGACTTGAAAGCAAATGAGGCATTATGTTCCCACTTTCACCCATTTTGCAATGCACACAAAATGTGGCTTTCAAGATAGCCAAGTGATTGTGAAAATTCTCCTCTACCTCCTTTCCATTTGTAGCCCAAAATTGTGGATACACCACACCCATGGCTATCATTACTTCATGTGGTAAGAAGTGGCATTGCAAGTTTTCAAGAAGGCCTTGAGTTATGCCTTTGCATTCTTCTTTCATTATGTTGATGGTTTGGTTAAAAACTCTTGAAGGTGATAGGCTTTTTTTTCTAGCACTATCAACACGAGATTGCTAAATAGGGTATTTATGATCAACAAATGAAAATGCTAAATAGACAATGTTATTTTGCCATTTAGGTCAAAAAAATTAGCTCAAGGGTAGGTTGTCATTAGAGCTTCAATTGAATTGCAATCATCAAAACCTAGATCTTCATACTTGCTAAAAGGATCATATTAGAATTGGTATAACTTTTTTTGGGGTAGCTTAACAAATTCCACAAAGTTGCAAACAAAGATGTACATTTTGTGCAACTTTGATTAATGCATATACACATTCAAACATAGGAAGGATATCGAAAAGCCCTAAAATGAATTCAACATTGCATAATGCATTTATGTCGCAACCCTAGCTTGGGCTCGCGACCAAGGCAGAGGGGTTGCAAGGTTGTGGGCCAAGAGGAAGGAAGCCCGGGAGTCACATCACATATTCCCGGGAGTGTTAGAAAGTGTGAGGGAGTGTGAGGGAGTGAACACTCACACTCCCAAGGCAACTCCCACTTTGGGAGATGGAGTCCTGGTGGACTCCCGAAACTTCAAAGAGCGATTGCAGGGGTCAAACCTCAATGTCTTGGGGCGTTCTTTATATCATTGGAAAGCTCTTGAAGCGTAAATGTCTAAAATGAGCTCGCATTGCTCATTTGGACATCTGAAACACAAGTTATGGCCAAAAGAAGGGCCGGGAGTCGAACTGTCAATTTGACTCCCGACCACAAAAAGTCGGGAATCGACCCGATTTACTTAGCTACAGGGGGCGTGCCACATATCGTTGGAAAGCTCTCGATGATAGCTACAACTTTGCTTCAGACCGCATTGCGATCTAAGGTCTGCTTGCAAAATTATGGGGCTCCAAAGTTGCGGGAGTCCCATTTGGCGCGATTTCGGGACTCTCACTCGGGAGTCCCGGGAAAAATAGCCATTTGGATGTAGCCTTCGTGGAGAGCTGCAGAGTATATTATAAGAGGGAAGGTGGTGGCTTCCCCCAAGTCCGGGCCGTGGTGAGTCTTGTGTGTCCGTGTTGCCCGTGGCTTGTCCTAGCACCAAGGGTGCTCTAACTTTGCACTAACCACTTTGTGTGGGTTGTGTGCAGGCCTGTGTGAGTGAGTGAAGCTTGTCAACTCTTCCTAGTCCCATCCCGGAGCTCCAACAAGCCCCTCTACCCCTCAAAGTGTTGTGAACTAGGGAGCGTGCTCCGACTCCTCCTTCTTCCGTTGTTTTCCTACTTGGGCTCACATTTGAGTCCTTTGAGGAGTTGGGAATGCGTCATTTATGTCCTTTAAAGTAGCCTTGTTTTTCAAATTCATTATGAGAAAACTATGTTCATTGCAATTCATCTGATGTAACTAGAAAGTGTCCAATAGAACTAAATTGCAACTAAAAAATGTTTGATGTAACTAGATTACAACTAGATAGATAAGTTGCAATGGACATGATTTTCTCATAGTAGTTTTTAGTGCATCCATCTTCACAATTAAAGTGTTGTATTTTGCATATATGCATTTTGCTTTGAAAACATAGAAATTTAGCAGGTTTTGACATTCCAAAATAATTTGTTCCTTTTGGTGTTGACAAGGTCAACAAGTTTTTAAAATTTTAGATTTTTTTTTAATTGTGCAAAAAGAAATCATATTATGTTTATGAGATACCTTCCAACCTTTTCATTAAATCCAATTTTAATAAAATCATTGCCACCAAATTTATCTTATGAATGAAATATTAATGCATTTTAGTGAAAATGGGAATAACCTTACTTTTGAATTGAAATGTGACACACATTTGATGGCCTTGGAACACACTACTCCCATCACATCCCATGTCGACCAACTTGGTTCCAATTCTTCCAAACCTAATCCACCAAAATCCAATAACCTAAACCATTAGACCAAATAAATTATCAAATGTGGCCAAAACACCAATTGTTTCAACATAGAAGAGGATGGACCCATCCTCTTTTAAGCTTGGACCACATATAAGTGGATTGACAATAGTTGGGTATTTCAATCATTGTGATTTTGTTTGTAAAAATGCGAATGAAAGCAGTAGCAACAAATGCAACTTTTATGGCATTCAACAACACACCATACACGATGACTACCTTGTCCCATTTCAATGTATCAAAGCAATGTTTTTTTGAAACATTCTTCAATTTGACCATGTGGAACAAGGTTTTGAAGCTTCAAAATCAATCATGGGACAATCATTAACAAAGATGTGATAAATAGTAGCAAATTAAACATATTTCCTTTTGTGATTATAAAAAACATCTTCTTAAAATAGGTCTAGGATAAAAGGCTTGTCATTAGCAATGTATTGATGTTCATTTTTGGAATGCACTAAGTTTTTGTTCACATAATAAAAATGCACATCTACCCAAAACATAAAAACTTTGCATTTCTGTTTGTGAGCATGTTTAAGAAGGCTATTTAGCTTCAGAGCTAGTAGCTTTTCTTTTCCTTCCACTAATTTGCAAATCATAGAACACATTTGATGAATTTCTTTGTTATTATTAATAATATATATTTGCCCATGAAATCCATGCATTTTGAAACTTTCAGGTCATGAAGTTTTCTATTTTTTCTAGAGCTTCACTTGGGTAGATCTTTAAGAGCAGAATCAAATTAGATGATAGGTGGGTTATCATTAGATAGTATGGTGGCAAGGAAAATGATGACCCACTCATGATTCATCTTGAAGGGGCAAAGATAAAACTTGGTATAAAGACTTGAATTTACAGTTCTTGGAAATTTGCAAAGTGGTCGTTGATTTGTAGAGTGAGACATGTTAAAACAAATGTGAATTACAAAGCTTTCCATAGGTTGTAAGAGTCAAAAAGTAGAGAAAGATTGAAACCATAAATAAAAAAACTCTAAATAGGCAAACTAGGTGAATTGGCTGAAATTTTATCCTAATTTTACGATGGGAATGTCACAAGGTGTTTGTGAATGTCACCTTTTGATAGGTTTTCACCCAAAAGAAAAGGCCTAATACACACCTTTTAAATGTAATTGAAAATTTTATTTACACTCTTTGTAAATTTAAGTGTATGTGTTCCATTCACATGCATGTAACACATGTATAACATTGAACATGTAAATGAAAGTGCATAATCATGTAAGGCCATTTCATGTTGTGTGAAACCCTTAAAATTACAATGTAAGACTAATCCATTTACATGTACTGTAAAATAGCGTGGGTTGACAAATGAACATATTGATGCACCTCCAATTGTTATTGACAATTAATATTTAAAAAAAATAAATATATTGCACCTTTTATTGTCACTAATGAATATGGTAGGTAGAAAAATGAGGATATTGCATTTTCATCATCATTGAAAATTATGATTTTCAAACCAACAAAGATATTGCTATGCAAGACCATGATGAATAGGTGTGTACGATGAAAAAGGCTGGGTCAAGTTCACCTAAATAGGCCCATGACAAATCTTATAACATTGACAAGTGTTGCAAGATGACCATAACATCATGTTATTATAAAGATATATGTAGTTTTTGCCCTTAGCATTGTGACAATAATGATTAAGAATATTGAGCTACTTCTTCAAAATGATTAAAAAATAACATTTTCTTTATTTTGCCCCTCATTTCCCCACACCCCCAAAAATAAAACTGTTTGGTGTGATTAGGTGCACTTCTCATTTCAATTATATCATACATTATTATTTACAAATGACATGTGTGATGCTTACATGATATGACACATTTCTAGATTTTTCAAGTGATATCAAGGGTGAAAAATGTCTTGGTTCAACATGGTTTTGCAACAATGTGTTAGTGTTGTGTAGTTATATGATTCATGTCCATTGAACATGGTTGAGTCAATAGCCTAAGTACTTGGGATTCATGGCCATGTACGGAATTCCAGAAAGGCCATGAAAGGAGTGGGCTTGGGCTTGAGGTTTAAAGTAGAATATTCTCTATTCTGAGGTCCCGAGACAGGGAATATTGGCTTGGGCCTGGGGGCAAACCCCATAGGATTCCCTTGGACATGGGTTTGGACATCTTACAAATTTTGTTGGTGTCTTGTCCTACACCTTGCATGGTTTTGTCCAGGGCCCTTGGTAACCTGGGGTCAATGGGAACAAGTATTGGGAACAAACATATAATTTTATTCTGTATTTATACATGTATGAAATAATACATCCACAATGGTCATCCATGAAAGCACGGTAACACTATGAAATTTGATTATGGCTTGGGGTATGCAACAAGAAATTTTTTTGACCTAGAGTCTTTGGTGCACATGTAGATACCCCCTCTTATCCTTTTGGAAGGGGGGGGGTGGGGGGGGGTGGAGATTGCCACATCCAACCCCCTAGGTACCTTGTGGCCATTTTCTCCCAACCCCATGACATCCATGATTAGGACCCCCAAGCCACTATGTCCCAAAGAGGCCATGAAATGAATGGGCTTGGGCTTGGGGTTTAAAATAAAATATTCCTTGTCTGAGGGTCCCATGACAGGGAATACTGGCTTGGGCTTTGGGGCAAACCCCATAAGATTCCCTTGGACAGCAGCTTTAGACATCTTGCAAACCTTGTTAATGTCATGTCATGTTTTTTGAGCTACCTTATAAACTCATTTCTTTCATCATTTCATTGCCACTGGTAGTGTAGACCAATGCGAAACCCTAGTTGATTAAACAATGATCAGTGAAAAATAAAAAAGTATAACTTTCCTCTCTTAGTATTACATATAGTAAAGGACATTGTGAAGCATCATTTCATCCATCTGTCCTGTCATCCATCTATCCATCCATCCATCTATTCGTCCAGTCATTCATCCATCTTGTCATGATCTGTTTACTCCAACGGGGCGAAGAAAGAGTGGAATACAGATGCGGCGTGACAGAGAATAATATATATTAGTGTTGTAAATTTTTATTTTTATTTTTATTTTTTTGTTTTGGGGTTTTTGGACTTAGGTACACTCATCCTGTCTCTTTCTCAACAACTGAAAGAGTTGGGTTGGGATTTTTTTTTTTTTGAAATTTTATTTAGAATATTGGAAATATTCAATGCTTTTTACATTGCCATAATTTTTTATTATAGTTCAATGGATGCCAGAGTGAGCAGCCGTTAAGCACACTTTTAATAGATATTGGCAATTTCAAGACTTGCATTTGCCATAATAATAATGGCAATGGATATCAGTTGCCATTTTAGCACACAAACTTAATAGATATATTGGTAATTACAATGATCAGATTGCCCAGAAAAACAAATTTGCCAATAATAATAATATGCTGGATGCCAAAGGTATTATTATGATGCATGTGAAAATTCGTTGCACCAGAAACCCAAACCATTATGAACAGGGAGGGGGTCTGGATACTGGAACTTATCGACATACAAAAACAAAGAAATAATTTTCAACAGATTGATACCTACTAAATAAGTAACTTATTACTTACTTACAAGTTGAACAATGTTGGGGTATATTTGCCTTCTCTGGTCTATTCTCATGGTCAGCTGTATGTTGCTATTTCATGGGTCACAAGCAGTGCAAACATCAAGATTTTCAGTGGCCAGGGTCCCGATGGATACATGCGGAATGTTGTATATAAAGAGGTTTTGGAAATGTAGTTTGTAATTGTAATTTTGTAATATGTACCGTCAAATACACGCACACCTGTGCATTAGGCATGGGGTTCAAACTAGTGTATTGTATAAGACCTATTGTCATATGTAGTTCACTTTGTTAGGTCCACTATGCCTATTCTGAAAACAAAAAAAAAATTGTATATTTCCTTTTGTGATTTTTTTTCAATTTTGTGATGTTGATGAGATGGCAATCACTCATAAGCTGACTTAGCAAAATTTGACTATTAAAAATACGAAAAGAAGAAATTAATCTTTTTTTTTTTTTGGCTACCTATTTGAAGCTTGTATAGAAATCTTGCAATTTTTCTTGATATTTTTGGTTTTCCATGAACTTTCCTCCCAACATGTTCTTGAAAACTTAAATTCAAAAACTACCATAGTACCTTGGCAGCTTTGGCACAAATTATATATTCTTTAATCCTAACATTTTACAAATTTTACTTTTCATGAAGACCAATTTTTTTGTGAAGGAAAATGAAAAATCTTTTGAAATATTCTGGAATATTTTATTTTTTAAACTAAATATTCAAAATTAATTAATTATGAACAGTAGACATGTGCTGAAGTTGCCCCTGCCTCTGTCCTATGATATTGAGCTATCAGTTTCTTTTGGCTGCACTTCTCCAATTTCAGCTCCACTTCTAGCTTGAATTTGAAAGATTGTGAGTTGGCCATTCTGAAATGTGCAAATAGATTGAAAAGAACAAGATTTGTTTCCTCAAGTTTTTTTACATAAACTAACCTTGACATTTTATTAGGTGATTCTCAAGTTGAGTATTTTTAAAAATCAACTCTTGTGCAGAAGTGGTCGAAGGAGGGTATTATCAAAATGATGATTGAGGAAATTGACAATGATATATTATACACAAATCAATAATAAATGGGTGGGTTCAACACTGATTATATTAATCATAAAAATGTTTGAATTTTCAAAAATACTTTTTTTTGAGGAAAAAACATTTGTGAAAGAAAATAAAGAACCTTTTCAAATATTCAGGAATACTTCATTTTTCATTGGAATTCTTCAAAACTAATTAATAGTTTAACAAATTGTGTCTAAGGCCATTGTCCAAGGTGATTGTCCAAGGGAATCTTATGGGGTTTGCCCCAAAGCCCAAGCCAATATTCCTCACCATGGGACCCTAGGACAAAGAATATTCTATTTAAAACCCCAAGCCCAAGCCCATTCATTTCATGGCCTCTTTGGGGCATAGTGGCTTGGGACCCTAATCATGGGTGTCATGGGGTTGGGAGAAAACGGCATCAAGGTACCTGGGGTGTTGGATGTGGCAATCTCCCCCCCCCAACCAATAGGATAAGAGGGGTATGGAACATGTGCGCCAAGACTCTAGGCCAAAAAACTTTCTTGTTGCATACCCAAGCCATAATCAAATTCCATAATGTTACCATGCCTTCATGGATGACCATTGTGGATGTGTTATTTCATACATGTATAAATAAGGAATAAAATTATACATTCATTCCCATTTCTTGTTACCATTGACCCCAGGTTACCAAGGGCCCAGGACAAAACCATGCAAGGTGTCGGACATGACATTAGCAAAAATTTGTAAGATGTGCAGGCCCATGTCCAAGGGAATCTTATGGGGTTTGCCCCCAAACCCAAGCCAATATTCCCTGTCTTGGGACCCCAAGACAGAGAATATTCTACTATAAACCTCAAGCCCAAGCTCACTCCTTTCATGGCCTTTTTAGAATTCTGTAGCCACGGTGTTGCACTTGGTTTTGGATTCACTTCATGACTATTTGTTTTTTGGTGTTGCTCACTTTAGCCACTCTATTTGCTGATGTAACCAACCCAAATATGTTAAAGGTCACCCCATGAACCAATC
>Ga0116227_10000884_pt1 | contig 62957 bp, 66 predicted proteins | sample S1TSphgellanicum_FD_89693 | JGI IMG/M metagenome (GOLD analysis project Ga0116227, IMG submission 89693) | Host-associated microbial communities from peat moss isolated from Minnesota, USA - S1T2_Fb - Sphagnum magellanicum MG | ecosystem: Host-associated > Plants > Peat moss > Unclassified... | reverse complement strand
TGAAAAACATCATTCCACCCGTCCGATTCCCGATCCAACGCTCCTAACTCACTTTATCACATCTTTATTCCTCTCCCCCCCCATGGTAACTTAAAGTAAGATAAAGACGGACGGACAGAGAAGAAGGCAAGCTGTTCCCTTGGTTTGCTTGGTTTATATCTAAACTATCTGGTATATTCAGAGGCCAAGCCGGTTCTGCCATAGAAAAAAACACTGGAATTGCCGCCATAGCAGACAATTCCAATTACGCCTGTGGGGACTTAGTCTGTCTGTGTGCAGAACGCCCTGTCACAGACAGACTAAGCGAATTAATATATTAGATGTGTAAGGTAAAACCCTGGGAGCAGGGCGTTAGCCTTTGTAACGAACAAGGCGCCAGCCCTCCAGTTGTATAGAGGGAAATTATGTTTCTCCGTACAATGGTAGGGCCCACCAGCCTTTTCAGGAGTGAAATGTTTTGCCCCCAAGGCTATTATGACTCAGTTATGGGTGAACCTTACCTGAGTTAATATTTAGTTTCACCTTGGTAATCAGTTCTGAAAAAAGTTGGTCCTGCATATAGGTAGATAGGTAGGTAAATAGTTGAGTACTAACTAAGTACAAAGCTTCCTACCACAAGAGGGACTAGCTCTCTCCCTTTTGTTTTGGTTCCTGCAGGGTGTGTGTCTTTTGGCCTTTCTTTGACCTTCCCTTTTTGTCTCCCCTGTGATGGTTCCAGCCATCATTCTTTTATTGGATTTTTGTGAGTATTGTAATAGTGTACGCATAGGTAAAGACTGTTTTACTACCTGCCTACTATGAGGGATTATTCATGGATATAGGATGCCCTTCAAATGCACTTAGGAAATTTCTGAGAGTGCTTTATGAACATAGTAAGCACTAGCTGTTCTTTTTTAAAAACAAAATAGTTGAATCCCAACCAGCACTTGCCTAATAACAAATGGGCTGGAGCACTTCTTTTAATTTATCCCTGTAAATAAATTAGTAGAGAGCATTTAGGGATGAATGTTGATGCTGTTTTCATTCCCTTGGGGGAAAGTTTTTGAAAGGTTCTTAATGAAAATGGACCTTCCCCCCATTGGGATACAATTGCAAGGAACTTTATTGCCATTTGCTTGGAATGGAAAGTACCACAGACAGTTCCTAGCGTGTTTGGAGATTAGCTTAAAACCTGTGAAAATCCCTCTATAAAAAGAGGACAGATCTTACATCTACTTAGGGCATAAGATCCCCTCTGATCCTGAATAGTAGGCATAAGATCCCTTCCACTCTTACTACGTCATGATCTATGCATATTTAGGTGTAGGGTAAAGCCCTTGGCACAGGCTCTACTCGAATAAGTGCTCATGTGAGCACTTAATTCCTTTAAAGCCCATGCCCCAAGGGTTTTACCAAGCATAAAGGCTTGCTTTTATTTTTGTCTTTCTTTTCCACATGATACCCAGAAAAACAAAAAATTGAGGGGGCGTTTTTTAAAACAAGGAATGCCTACCAGACCAAATAGCAAAGGAAAAATATATACTGAGTAACATGCCCTCCATTTACACTAAAGAAAATCAGAGCAAGTCTTTACACTCTGATAAGGTTTTGCCTTGTACTTTAAGTTTGGGTAAGGCTCAAAGGTGAGAGAATATCCCAAAATGTAGGGCTTAGGGCTGGACTACCACTTGTCCAGGGCCCCTTATTTTGGAACTTCAAGCTTTACCCTACACTTAATGGGGTGCATGTAGTCAATATAATCCTCTTTTACCTAAACCCTTATACCCCCAAATGATAGCCCCAAGTCATAAATGATTTCATAATTATCCCATATGGAAAGTATTGTTCAAGACACTCACATTTAAATATTAAGAGGTCTGGATGTTGGTGTTAGGTGCCCAACCATATGTCACATTTGTCATGTCTTGCTTAATGTTGTCACCCACATCTAAGATGTAAGTAAAATAAAATCTAAGATGTTTGGAAAATACATATTGTGAATTTTGTAAATTTGTAAGTGAAATATGGCATGTCATCTTGTGTTACCTAACTCGTTTAGAACATATAAGTGTTATATATGAAGGCATAATGTTTTCTGTAGAAATGCAATGTTTTAAAATTAAGTTTGTGAAAGATAAGGAATAGTAAGGTTTAAATTTTTGTTTTATTGGATTGTGCAATGGGTACTAGGTTTCTATATATCAATCAATCAACAACTAGCATGTATGAATTGCAAAATGTAATACCATGTGTGCAAAATGTGATCCAAATTTGCATGAAACCACACAAGTTTGTCTTTCAAAGCTATCATTTAAATGCATTATAGATGTGTCATCATTTAAAAATTATTAATGCATGCAATTCAACCTTTCACTATAAATCAATACAATGATATGATAAATATCATATGCTAGGTATATATATATATAAGAAAAGTGTGCAGTTGAAATTACAAATGTCATCATATATCCTATTTCCCTCTCATGGAAGATCAAAATGTGCAACTACCAACACATAAAATTAAAGCCCTATTACCAAAATGCACTTGAAAAACATGATGTTTTCCAATGAATAATAATCCACCATGCTTAAAAGAAAATATACATAAGATGTAGACTAGATTACGTGAGAAGTGCTCACAAACTTCTTCATGTCTCCATATTGGCTAAAGCATGGAACTACTGGTAGTTGGGACACCAAAAAGCAAGACCACAAATACATAATACATGTGCTTGCAAGGCACATATATAGTTGCCCCTCTTGCCAATGTTATGAACAAGCATGATGCTAAATTAATGGCAATTACATAAAGGGTAACAACCCATTGCCACAACATACTCTAGATGTGCATTCACATTATTAAAATTTTCCAACAAATATTAGTATCCAATGAATGGAGAAGGAAATGTATAACACCTTCGAATGCAAGTTGACATGTGTTGAACAACTTCCACCTTGTAATAGGTCAACAAATTGTTGGGTGATGATCACAATTTTTCCATCTTGTATGGTTGGATATCCCTCTAGACCAAAATGGGATCCTTATGTGGTAGAGGAGGTGGTAGTAGAAAAGGAGCCTTTTATAAAAGATAGGATTCCAAATGCAATTTGTTAAATGTCTTGCACAATTGTTGCAAGGTGGAACCCAACATCTTCAAAGAAATCAATTTCAACTTGTATCAACATAATGCCCAATTGGATAGGTCACAAGAAAGGGTTTATCTTTCACTAATGGACAAATAATTCCACCCACACAAATTTTGATGTCATCTAAGCATAACCAAATGCTTTATGCTGGTTGTCATTTACATTGTGTGGTTAAACCACCTTTTGTAACAAGGAGATGTAATCCCAATAGGTTGGCTAACCCTACAAAACAATTAGGTGCATTTGTTGCAATTGTAAACTTATAAGGTCATGCAATGAACTTTGTTTTTTTGCATTTGTTCTAGTAATGTGTCACATAGCCTTAAAGGGCACTCAATTTTTAGGATGTTAGTGGATGGAGGATGAGGTGCAATGGAATGGTTTAGATTGCACCTAACATTCTTGGAAACTTTGGAACATTGAAATTCACCATGTATGGGCGATGGGATTTATTTATAAACCCAATATGGTCATATAACTTCAAGAAGTTTAATACAATTATTAAGAAGAACCCATACCCATTACCTTTTACTAATGAAGTTATTAACATTGTAACTGGACATGAGGTTTATACATTTCTAGATGGTTTTTCTGGATACCATCAAATTTCCATAGCACCAGGAGACTAGTACAAAACCACCTTTGTTACTAATTAGGGGGCTTTTGTATGGGTTGTAATGCCTTTTGGAGTAAAAAACGGACCACCTACTTATCAAAGGGCAGTCACCAAAGCTTTTCGTGAATACATTGATGTGTTCATGAAGATCTTTTTAGATGATTTTACTATTTTTAGTGACATTTCCATTCATCTGGAAAAACTCAAAAAATGTTTTCTAAAATGTAGAGATTATGGCATTAATTTGACTCCAAAGAAATGTGCATTTATAGTATGCTTTGGAACTATTTTAGGATTCGTAGTCTTCGAAGAAGGGAAGACATTTGATCCTAAGAAAATAGAAACTTTAGTCATGCCCAAAACACCTAAAGAGATTCAAGTCTTCAATAGAATGGCCTAGTTTTACAAATGTTTCATCAAGAATTTTACCTTTGTTATGGCACTAATCACCAAGTTACTCAAAAAAGCTAAAGTGTTTGAATGGACTTCTGAATGTCAAACTACTTGGGAGGACATCAAAAACTGGTACATTCAAGCTCTTATACTTATCAGTCCTAACTTGGAATTGGAATTTCATGTTCACATTTATGCATCTCAGTTAGCAATAGGGGCAATATTGGCCTGGAACCCAACAAGTAAAATAGATCAACTTGTTATGTACTCATCAAGACTACTTAATTCTGATGAGAAAATTATATTACTACAAAAAGAGAGGCTTTAACTATGGTTTATGCCTTACACAAATTTAAGCGTTACCTGTTAGGCAACATGTTTACATTCTTTGTGGATCACATGGCTTTAGTATATTTAATTAACAACCCACAGGTTTCTAACATGTTAATTATATGGCTCCTATTATTTTTGGAATATGACTTCAAAATTGTTTACAAACTTGGTAGATTCCATTTAATGGCAGATGCATTGAATAGATTACCCAACCACATTGAACCTGTTGGAGTACTTGATCAAATCTATGATGTTCACATGTTTACCTTACAACCTAAGTGGTTACAGAATGTGTATGAATATCTATTAAAGGGAGTGGTGCTAGAAAGACTTACAACATCCCAAAGGGCTAAACCATTTGTGTTTCAAAAAGGAATATTATACAAATTCAGACAAGATAACAAGTTTCGTTGAGTTTTGCAACCAAAACAGGTATCCACAATTTTGCAGGAATTACATGGAGGAGTTATAAGAGGACATTTATCTTTTGATATCATTGTGTGAAAGATTTTAGATGCTGGTTATTGGTGGCCTATGATGAATTGAAACATTTATGAATATTATCGAACTTCTGACCAATGTTAAAAAATAGGTAACTTGTTGACCCAAAATTTGCCAAATTGGTCACTACATTACCTAAAGAACCATTTCAAAAAAGGGGATTAGATTTTATTGGACCTATTAAACTTGCAAGCAAATTGTCAAACAACTAATACATTTTGGTAGCCACTGATTATGCATCAAAGTGGGTGGAAGCCCAAGCACTTTGCACCAACATTATTGTAGTAAATGTTAAATTTCTATACAAACACATTCTCATGAGATTTGGATGTCCATTAACCATTATGATTGATCAAAGTACCCATTTTATCAATGATGTGATCAAATACCTTACTAACCATTTCATTTTGAAACACACTAATTCTACTATTTATTATCCACAAGGAAATGGACAAGCTGAGTCTACAATTAAGGTTTTTGGAACCTTATAAACCAAACTCGTTAATGAAAATAGAAATGATTGGGATGAGCACCTGTCCATAGTCTTATTTTCATATCGAACCGCTTACAAAATTGGAACTAATCATACCCCCTTTTAGTTAATATATGGGTTATATCCATTATTACCTATAGAATATCTCTTACCATCTAAACTTGGTGACAACAGAGATCCACAACCTATTAGAGTTTTAATTAGTTGACTATCTGAATTAGATAAACTATAGGAAAATAGGTTGATTACACAAGATTTAGTTGTTTTTAACAAGTGCAATAGATCATTGTGGCCACAAAACTGGTTCATTGAAACCAAGTTTCAATTTGGAGACTATGTATTATGGTTTCTAAGGGCTATTTCCAAACATGCTCCCAAATTTTGAAAAACGATGGCTTGGACCCTATCGGATACAATATTGTTTACCCAATAATACCATTTTACTTGTCACCATTGATAAGTTTGATCCTAACCCAATGCTTGTCAACAACAACAAATTTAAACCATACAAGTTCATTGAAGACAAACCCTTGCAACCTATATTGGTTAAACTTAGTGATCTAGTCATTGATGAACTTGTTCAAACCAAAGAACCTATACCACTACTAGTTAAACCTAAAGATTTTCAACCTGTAGGGTTTGAACATGTTAGTAATCATTTGACACATGGCAACATAAAAGCAACATATGTGCTTGTTCAACATTATCATAATTTGCCTATTTGGGACAATAATGTACTAGTGAGTAATGATGCAAACGACATGTTTGGAAAGGCATTTATTGATGTCTACCTTTTAGGAGTTTCTAACCTTAAAAGTTATGTCCATTCATAACCATAAAGTCAATTTTGCATGAAGTAGTATAAATAATCATCATGTTTTTCATTTTCATTTTCATTTTTATATTAATAGGGGCCATGAATGAAAGTGCTTTAGAGAAGTTAAGGCAAAAAATAAGAGAGAAGGAGGTTGAAAGAAAAGTTGAAGCTTTTAGGAGGGAACAAATTGAAAAAGAGAAAGCGGAATAGGTTCGATTAACTAGAGCAATTTATGTAGAATTGCTTGCTTCACATGCACCTATAACAAAAGAAATTAGAATTTTTGAACAGGAACAAAGAAGTAGGGAGTTGGAAGAAGAATTAAAAGCAACATTGAACTTTCTAAGGAAAACCACTACTTTTACAACAAAACTAGTACCACAAGTTATTGTTATTTTAGATTCAGAGGAAGAAATGGAGGTTGGACTTCAATTACTTGTTCTCCAGGAACAACCACAACTAGTTCCTGAATCAAGACTTGTGGAGGAGAAAAAGTTACAACAACCTATGAACAATGGAAAAATATTTGTCTAAGAACTCTTTGAAGAGGGACCTATTTCCAACATTAGTCATCAGTGCCCAAGATCAAGAACAAGAATTATGATGAAACAAAAAAGCAAAACGCATGTAGAAGAACAAGTTGAGAAACTTGTTAAAAAGAAACCAATGTCCAAGGCAAAGGAGAGCTATAAGATGTTACAATGGATGAAGATGGACTCCAACAAATTCAAATGGGCTAGACGAACCAATTTGGAAAGCTTGTTCAACCTGCAATGGACAATGCCAATAGAAGACATGTTATGAGACTTCTTACGAACTTGGGAAACAACGAAAGATGGAAGAATTCTAAGGCAAGTACATGGTCAAGAAATTTTCATTGATCAAGTACTAATTCATGAACAACTTGGAATTTCCAAGAAAGGAGTAATAGATGTTGTTAATGCAACTTTTGAAGAAGCCAAAACCGCCTTAAAAATTTTACATGACCACATGTTTTTGTTGAGAATGAATAGTGGAGTGTAATGTGCATGAAAGAGGAATTTCATGCAAGATTTGCAATTATTTTACAAATTCTATATCAAAGGGAGAAGTTAGCTTATTTTAGTAATTGGATTACCATTACTTTTGACCTAACCAACAAGGGGCAACATGTTAATTGGTGTTTTATAGTGTTAACCCAATTATTACTTGAACTAACTCGTTGGACTAAATGTCAAAAAAAGGCAACGATTAACTTAGTTTCTAGTAAAACTAAAATAGATAATTGTTATTCAAGACCTATCTTGAACATTTTGTTCAGGAAGTGGTTCCCTTTATCCAATATGCCTTCACCAAGAACAATAACTCTAGAAAAAATTGTACCACCAACCAGCCAAGAACGCCAAGTTGCACAATAACGACAAGTTTCATCTGAAGTTGTTACCAAGGAACAATTCTTGAAAAAGAGAAGACCAACATGTTCGACTATAACATCACCTTTACCCACATGTTAGTCCCATCAACTGAAAACACATACATGATTGCCTACAGCAAGGGATAGGTTAAGCCATGAACGTGTTACTTCACCACCAAGAAAGAAGTCTAGGACTACTTTTAGGTCACTAATTAATGAATTAGAATAGGATGAGGAGTGAACCTATTTAGATGATATAAGAGGTAGGGGAAGAGAAGAGCTTGATGCAACAACCACACAAGGTAGCATTGAAGAAGAACTTGAACCCAACCTAGATCAGGTAATTAACAACATTCAAATTGAACCTATTGTATTTGTTGAACCTATAGTTTCAATTACATAACCTATAGTTACAACTACAAAATCATTCCAACCTATTCAACCTGTAGTGAACCTATACAAATAGAATACCCATAATTAAAAAAATTTGTCCTAGTTTTTATTCATTCCAGATAAACTCTAAGAAAGATTAACATGTTTTTGGAGCAAGTTGCTCAAAATGCCACAACTTGGTTAGGAACATTGCAAGAACTATTAAACCTTAGAATTCAGTTTGAGCAAGTCAAGGAAAATTTGTTGAGACCCATAACCACCTAGAAACCTATAGCTTAGAGTTATAAACAATGCAGAGAACTTTGAAAAATCATGACAAAGAACTAGTCACAATCAAAGGACAATTGAATAGGGTTCAACATAAAAACCAGAACTTGTCCAATAAGTTGAATGAGGTAAAACAAGCTGCTAGGAAAACTAAGAACCTGCAGCAAGAGTATGTTGAACTCAATTAGCTTAATTGGAAGACCCATAATGATTTGACTTGTCTCCAAGTTGATTTGGAACAGATGATGAGAGATTATGCCAAAATGGAGGAGTTTAGTTTGGAATAACATGGTATTATAACCGGTTTGGAGCATACCTATCAAGATTTCATGGAGCAACATGTAGCTACCCACATAAAATTTGATAGGGAGAAGCAAAGTCTTGTTGTTCAAATCCAAGATTGGAAGGGTCAATATGAGATAACCAAGGTACAATTGAACAAACTTAGCCCCATTTTACCTATTAGAATGAACAATAGGTTGAAGGAATTTGAGGAGTTATTGTTGGACAATACTTTACTCAAAGTGTAGAACCAAGCCTTGGGAGATAGAAATCCCAAGTGGAAGGAGTGGTGGCAAATTGTTTAGGAGTTCATAAAGGAGAAAATTCAGGATTGTGTGGAGTTGGTTCAATTTGATGAACAAAGTTATCAAGTTGAGCTACAAGTTTACCAAATTGCTTTCCCTAATTTTAAATATGAACCCCCAAGTTTTGTGTATGTGGAAATTGAAACCAATAGCAAAATTTCAGCAATGCCATCTATGGTACAACTTGTTATTAAACCAATTAGTCCTTTAAGAGGTGGAACGAGTTTAGAAATCATACCCTTACATGTTCAGACTTTTATTATACCTATTTTAGTAACCATTGTTGTTAGTCAACCTGTGGAAGGTAGTGAGAGGTCTGACAAGAAATAGGATGAACTTGTTAATCATTCATATGTTATATTGGACAGTAGATTAGAGTATTTGGAATTTTTATCTACTAGTGTACCGTTGACCCCACACCAAATAGGTATAGTTCAAGAGGTTACTTTGATATCAAATACCCCGCATGCCTCAGAGGTATACACAACACCCATAGCAACCTTTGAAGACATATTTGGTCAATAAAAGACTATAGTGCAAATCGGTCTTAAAATCTTGAATCAAATTCAACTTATGGAGGCAGCAAGTGTTGAACCTGTCGAAGAAGTCATCAATTAGCCGATTATAGAAGGCTAAATCTAACTTGGACCTTTGAGTTAACATTTCAAGGACAAAATGTAGATTTCAAAAGGGGATAATGTTACCCATATTTGGTAACAAGTGACTTAATAGGTTGATAATATAAATAGGTTATTAAACCTAACAAGTGTCATAATTTATTATTTAAACTAACCTATAGTATTAACCTAACCAATTATTAAACCTTGTAGGTAATGATTGGGTTAGAAAGATAGGTTGACAAGTTAGTCATTAGGTAATCTATAGAACCTGTACTTGATAGAACTGGTAATTGGACAACTAGTTAGGCAGGGTGTATTTTTTTTGAAATTTTGGACTATTAATTTAAGTATTTGCTAATGACTATTTATAATGGTTAGTTATGACTATTGTATTTTGAATGAATTAGTATAAGACTAGGAGGACAAACATTTTGAAGGACTTTTGGATTCATTCATGATTATGTGTTTCCACTTTTTGAATTATGAAACATGGATCATTATTCTTTCAACCTATTTCTCTTCAAGTTTGAGCAATTTGTGTACATGCTAGTTTAGGATTTGTAGTAGCTTAAGTTTTATTTTGTGTGTTGTATGTACTTGTTGCTGCTTTAGGAACCTATTACTGAAAAAATCTAGAGATGAATTAACCTTAATGGGAATAACAAAACCTTGTTAATAGTCAAGTATATGATGTGACGACAATATTAAGATTGTTCAGGGCTTTGTAGTTAATGTTTGATTTTTTTGCAATCTTTGAGTTTTTGTAATCCTTAACAAAAACATCAAATTTTGGAATAAGGATAGCCTTGATATGGATTAAATTCTTGCATTTTTGCAAAAGAATTTTCCTAATGATATCAACATGTTCATTCTTTGCCCACCATTGCACCATAATGGTTACCAATACCGAACTCCTTTGCCATTGCATTGAAGTTGGCTTGGGCATTGTTGGTCATGAACCCTTTGAATTAGACATTGTCCACCCCATGTGATGTCATCAACTTTTCATTGCAAATCTATATCTTCTTATCACATGTCACATAAATAATGGTCATCACATGGCAAAAGGAAGGATCATGTACATGGTAGTTAAATGTGGTTTAATTTTATATATTTTTTGTGATCAAACATTATGCAATACATCTTGCAAGTCTCCTCCAAGTTACATCCTTCTAACCAAGCCAATTCCAAATTTAGGTCTAGTTGTTGACATTTTGAATAGGTACATTTTAAACAAACCCTAACCAAGGGTATCATACATGGTCCTCCTTTTGACTTCCAAAATCTTATCAATACTACCATGTGTAATTGATTGACCATAAACATTAGATTTGATTGTATAAACTTGGGGATGTAATAGTTTTGAATTTATCCTTGAAGGCTACAAGTAAACTTCTCTAGGGGTTCATTATCTAATCCAAACACATAACTATCCATCCAAGATTCTCACATTATTAATGCAATTGTAGATAAAGTTCTTTTAAGGCATTTGGAAACTTTTTTTATACAAGAATATGCCATTGGATTTTTCTTTTGCAATCACATAGGGCCTTTCGATGTTTATGATTCTTGATGTAAAGACTGCCCTAGTGATATCAAACCTCTTATGATAAATGTATTACATCTTTGCAAAGCATGACACAATACAATGAGGTTTCATCTTGCAATGCACACAAACAATAAAAAATCCAAGGTTTCCGTGGGAAGGAGAATTTGCAACTTGCCTATCCTTACATGTACAATTTGTGCATGCCCATTGCACCTCATCTATGCACATCCACTATTAGGACAAACCAAACTACATGCACGTACATGTTGTGTAATGAAAAATGAGACCATGGACATTTTTTATGTTTGATGTTCTAGTGGACAACCACTCATGATGATCATACTTGCAATTCCATGCTTGAAGATGCACAAAACAAGAACAACTTGATTACTTTATGGTGAAAGATTTAGCTTGTGTTTGTTCATTTTGCCTACATAGAAATTGGTTTGATTATCAAATTGTGCAATGGATTATTCAATGGGTACAAAGGCATTACAAGCTATGGACACATATTGAGTATTATTTGAAAAAAAAGAATATTAAATTCAAAAAATCATGGGTATATCTATGGTATACATAATATAATAGAAGTTGTTCCTTATTTCAAATTGCACTAATGTTTAGTTTGAATTAATCATCCAAGAAACATTTGAAATGGAATATTAGCAAACAGCCCTTTTCACATTTCTTGTCATCTTCCATTTGAAAATGATTGTTTGTCAAATTATTAATTATCATATATAGTCAACACCTTTCAAACAACCCATTTGTGATACGATAATTATTCAAAATTTTCACACATTTCACAAATTTGGTCCAATCATATGAAATCACAATGTTTAATAGATATTAAAATTTTCATAAAGATTAAAAATCATTTCAACCATTTTTAGAGTATATTTTCAATTTTTAATACATCGTTATGTACATTTTTTTAGTACATGTATTCTAAAATCACATAATAAAAAAATTAAAAATGTAGTTTTTTTAACATTTTTTTTTTTTTTTGTTTTTTCCTACCAAAATATGCAAAAAATTGTGAAAATATATTTTATTAATGACATGGTGGAAGTTCAAACATGGGCACCTATGAAAAAAAAATGATGTGACTACATTATTGGCCCCTTGATAATGTGGTTTCACCTTATAATGTTATGTATGATGACTCAAACGGGGAGTGGAATTTGGTAAATATAGAATTTTTAATCCAATATTTTGGTCTAAAATCTGGATTGAAATATAGTAAAACTAATATTAACACAATCTGTTCATTCACATCTATTTAAAATTAGTTTCAAAATTAAAATCCAATAGTGAAAATGCATTAGCATTATCAACTCTAAGCTCCTCCACCTCCTTTGGATATTTTAAGAAAGTTTCCTCCATGTGCTTATAGTCCCTTTGAAGTTTGCTATGTTCTATACTCAAAGTATCCTTTTTTGCTTTAAAACCATAATAATTGGCATATGTTTCCTTTAAAATTGCCTATAAGGAATCTCTTTCCATTCAAATGTTCTCCAAATCCTTGCTCTGCTTTTGTATGTTATCAATATTCTGTCTAGTTGCCTGGAGTTCTGCCAATACCTTACTATTCTCACCGTTCTTATCCTGTAATTATGCTTTGAACTTCTGCTCCTTCTCCAAAGCTCTTTGAAGATTTTGAACAAATTTATCCTTCTTTTTTATAATCTGTTTGTCTTTGATCTCTAGGTCAGAAAGTCTAAACAAAATATTTGTCATCTATACATTGTATTCTACTGCCTATTTAAACATAATAACAATTATTCTACCCTCATCCAATTATGCTTCTACCCCTTGCGCAAACCCTAGGAGTCTAACCTCTAGAACTTGTACCCAATGAATTTAGATTCTTATTTGTAGTCCAGACTTCTCCAAATACATTCATTCTTATTGTAGAACTTGGTTTTGAAGGCATCATACCTTCATTATTTTGTGGTGATGGAATAGATTGTTGAACTTTTAATGGACTGTGATCAAAATCTTGTATCTATTCTTTTGTTGACTACTAAACTTGAGATTTTGGCTCCTTTTTGGGCAATCTCTGATACTCCTACCCATTAGACCTCTGCTCCTACTTGGGAAAAATTGGTAACCTTGGATCAAATTTAGGAGATATGGATTTCTCCTTATGTTTCTATTGTTGCTACTGTTGCCTCCTCAACAATTTTGTTGCTTGTTGTAGATTCATACTACCTTTCATTATAATATCCTCTTGTCTTCTTTGCCTCTTTTGCAAAGTCTCTTGCTCCTCATCATCATCAAATTGAGACATTAGAACTGCTCTTTCGGTTGTCCTAGACTTCGATTGTTTCTCCTTTTTAAGAGAGATGTGCAAAAGGTTCAAAGACCTTTTGTTCTTAATGAACCTCTCCCTCATATTGTCTTTTCTTCTTTGGTCTTCTTGAGGTTGTTTTGCCTATTTCTTCCTCACTTGCGATTTTGCCCTTTCTAATGGAAACCACTTCTGAAATATAACTTCAAGGACTATGGTATAATGACATACATCCTTTTTTGGTTATCTTTTTGTTGTCCCTTCAATCATATTTTTAGTCATCTAATCAATTTTTTGACTAATTAAGAATACATAATGGCAATCGAATTAGTAAACTTTCCATGATCTACCTTAGGATCATCATAACAAATTTACTGTTAAAATATTACACCTTATCCTTCTGGTAAATAATTGGTAGAATGGGAGAAGTTCTATTAGCACACTCTGACTTCTTATTTTTACAACCCACCTTTCATTGGTGTTATAAGTATCAAGAACTCTATTTGCTATTTCTGCCAATGCTACTCTGGCATTAGACATTTATGCTTGGTCTGCTTCTGTCTCTCTTATACGGTAGATTCTAAAAACTTCTACCAACAAATGCTTATCTATTATTCTCTATTCCTCCCCCAACATAACCTTGATTCTATTATGTTTAGGATTCAACTTCCAATTGTTTAGAAATTCAACCAGAATGTTGTGGCGATGTGTTATCCACTCAATCTCAAATAGGCCTACCAATCTGGCACTCCAAAGCAAAATGTTCTTCAGATTACCATTATAACTTTGTTCTATTGGAGTAAAGACATACCTAATGTCATCAACCCAATGAGTACGCACTTTCTTCCCACATAGATTTACAACCATTACTTACCAACTTGTTTTCTTTGTGCACTTCTTGTTGGGAATATGAACTTTCTCTAGAATTTGTTCTTGAGTATGTTTCCCTTTGATGTAATGGTGATTGTTGTTGTTGTTGCAAATCGTCCTTTTAATGGTCTTCCCCATAATTTGAAATAGAAATGGGATCGACTTGCTCACTAGGACCTATTTGTCTTCTAGGTTTTTTAAAGCTATATCTCTTCAATGTTTCTTTATGATCTCTTTTGTTTTTTCTAATTTCTTCAAAGCTTTCTCAAATTTGAGTATCAAAAAATATTTTTGAAAAGAAGAAGAATAATAAACTGGAGAAGAAAAATGCAAACTTCTCTACAGAGACCTAGATTGTAAAGGCAAAATGTTTGCAAATTTCTACTACTCTCTCAATCTTTCTTGCCTCTTTCAAATTTTGTAATTTCTATTTAAATTGTCTTTATAAATTTTCCACAACAATTTTTTAAACACTCATTTTGGAAACAAAAAAAACTGGAACCTACTTAGCTATGCAAAATATTATTAGAAATGGCTAGTTTTTTTACATCTTTGTGATACCATGTTGATAAACATTTATGAGAATGTAATACTTATGTTTGGTCTATGTTAAGTATTATAGAAACCCACAAATATTGATACCACTTAAAATTATCAAGGACATGTATGAATGCAATGACATACCAATGATGTGAATATGAACATTCGTTGCAATACTTATGTTCTCAACATGCAATAACAATGATATAGTTAATTAGAATTGAATTCCAATGATGAGTACATAAGACATGGAAGTACATTACATTGAATCCAATTATTTTTTTATAATTTTTTTTCTTTGCATTTATCTTCATTACACCAATACATGTCCTAATTCACTTTAATTCACTTTTTATTTCACTAAATTTTGAGTGAACCACAATAAATTTACTTGGTGAATATGGCCAACCTAGCCCTAATGAACAAATACTAGTTGTTATGGACAAGTGAATTTATTAATAGTTAATAAAATTCATTAATAGTTAATTCATTGCACTAACCTCCTAATTCATAGTTAAGTTAGATTAAGAACTTAAACTAGGTGACTAGGTTTAAACACTTAGGAACCTAGGCTAGGTAGGCCACCTAGCCCATCAACTTAGGGTACAAAAATGTGAATCTTTCACATCCCCTCACCTCCATGCTTAAAAAACATGTATTTAATTAATGAACAATTACTTATATAATTAGTAAGATGATTTGTCACAACATATTATTATTCACATTTTTTCCTACCCTATGTGCATGTTATAATAGTAAGTTGAATTCCTACACTAATCTAGGCTATTATTAAGTTAATGTAGGTTATCCTAAATTATTCTTAGGCTACCATAAGGTTATATTTTAAGTTAATCTTAAATTATTTTATGTTATTTTCCTAAGCTACCCTAAGTTATTTTGAACTATTTGTCCCTTGGTTATTCAATGTTATTGTGCCTTGGGATATATTTTCCACCCTTGGTCATTTTAAGTTATTTCTAGTTATTCTATAATGTTATTTGCAACTATTCTATCCACTTTAGGTTTTTGACTTATATCACCCTAGGTTATTCTATCTTAGATTTTCTTTGATTATTTCAAGTTTTTCCACCTTCTAGGCTATTATTGATCAATCCACCTCAACTTACTTTAAGTTATTCCACCTTTAGATTTACTTAACTATTATAGGTTATTCCACCATATATTATTATAGGTTATTTTACCTTCAATTTTTCTAGGCTATTTTACCTTGCATGGTTTTAAATTATTTTTGATTATTTTAAATTATTTCAAGTTATTTCAAAGTATGTTATTATAGGCTATCTACCTTAAGCTATTTTTGAATGTTATAGTTTATTCCACCTTTAAAACTATTTAAAGTTATTTTACCTCAAGTTATTTAATTGTTATTATTATAGACTATTCCATCTTAAGCTATTATAGGTTATTTTTGTTATTCCACCTTATGTTATATTATAAGCTATTCTATGTTAAAGGTGTAAAAATTGTTACAATTTTTAGTACAATAATTGTTAATATTGATTTTGGCTATTGAAAATAGTACCAAAATTAATATAAAAATATTTATCAAAATTTACCTATTGAAAATCTACTATTGAGAAATTTATTTTATTTCTAAACCAAATTTTTTGTGATAAACTACTAATTCAGTTAAGATTTCCTAGTTGTAGATAAAATTAAATATAGTTAGTTTTGGAGTAAGTTCAAGAAATTGTTATAAATTTTATCACTTTGAAAATCTGGTAGTCTATTTGTACTATCAAACATAAAAACTTCCCACCACTAATTATTTGTCCTTTCAACATTGCAAGAAATGCATTTCACTCCTTAAATCCTAATTTTATTTGTTTCCAAACTTGGGACATATTGCATGATTTTAACACTCTACCTTAGGTTATTTTCCATTATTCCTACCTTATGTTATTTTAAGTTATTATGCCTTAAGTTATTTTTTGTTATTCTACCTTGTGATATTTTTGGTTATTTAAAGTTATTCCAACCTAAGTTATTTTTTATTATTATGAATTATTCCACCTTAGGTTATTTAAAATTATTTTAGGTCATTCCATTGTAGGCTATTGGAGATTATTTTTGAATATTTCAAACTATTTCAAATTAAATTATTTTTGGGTATTCTACCATAGGTTATTTTAGGTTATGTAACCTTAAGTTGTTTTAGGCTATAACCCCATGCTATTGTAAGGTATAACCTATAATAATCTAAGTTAAAGTAATCTAAAATAACATTAGGTGGAAAAATTTAAAATAATCCAAAATAATATAAGTTGAAATAACCAATAATAATTGACAATAATTTAAGGTGGAATAACTTAAAATAACCTAGGGTACAATAATTTAAAATAATATAGGGTGCATTAACTTGAAGTATCTAAAATAATAACATAAAAAATATTTTATTATAAATTATTTATATTACAAATGAATTATGTCAATTAGTAGTGAAACATGATGATTAAATAGTGACCTTATAATGACATAACTTTAAACAAGGTGAAATGATTAAGGTGGAATGAACCTCTTTCATTTTTAAAGTCCCATAATGATTTAAGATACTAAAATACACCTCAATTTTGGATTAATGTTTGCAACTCTTTCCCATCACCTTATTTCCCATATTGCAATGTCTTTTGTTTTCTCTTTAATTTTCTTTTTGGCCTTTTCCTTGGCCACCTCTATGGTTTTTATTTACCCTTTTCCACCTTCTTAAGTGGAGTTATTGTTGTGGATTGTGAAGAGTGGAAGGGCCTTGCTCTCTTGTTCAACCAATTCCTCCACCACCACCTAACCATCATCATTGGCCTCATTTTCTTCACCAACCTCACCTTCTTCACCCCATGTTTTCAAAATTAGATCCAACCACATCTCCCTATATTACCACATAGCTTCCAATGCACTAAAATAATGTCTCCATGCATTCAAATCTTGCTCCCTTTTCTTGATTTGAATGAATTCATTGATGTAAGTCTTCTTGCATTCGTTTTCCACACCCCACCCTATAGTCCTACAATACCACATGTTAAAATAAAAAATGAGAACAATGAATTTGAACAACAAATGCTAAAGTTAAGAATTAAAATGTTCACCAAAAATGTACCATTTGGTTTGGTGTGGTATTTATTTAATTCCAAGACCATCCTCAAACCTTGTGCACTTATATCCATATGCCTAAGCATGTATCGTTGAAAACGCTTGGAGGTATAGACAAGGTCATTGACCTTGTCATTGTCTTCCAACTTGAAGGTGTACTTCCACAAGACCTCCCCAATCCCCATGCCACAATGTTCAAAAGCTCTTCCAAATCATCCTTCAATATCATTAGCAATCTTCTCATGGGTGTTGTCACGATGTGGATCTTTTTTTTCCATTCTTGCAAGGAAGCCCATTCCTCCCTTTTTTTTTCTCCACTTAATTTCCATTCTTTTTGCATTTTTCCTTGCTTGAAATGAACATGACCTTGAACCCATTAGTTCATCTTGGCATGCTCTTGCTTGCATTGACCATGAGGGTTGGTCCAAATGTTTCCCCCTTTTTTCCCCTAGGGATTGAGTCACATGTGGTGGAGGTCTTTGAGATTATGTTGCAAAACAATCTTTTGTTTCCATGGACCCATACTACACAAAAAACACAACCATTCATTCCCAAATTCCTCCCCTTTTTTCCAATGAGTCTTTTTTGGCTATCAAGTAGTTGGATACTATAGCAAAAATATATGAAAGTAATTAGACCCAACATAGGTATTTCAATTAACATGGAAACAAGTTGGCAAACAAATGTACCCATGACATAGGTAATGCATTTACAACACAAATATGTTGACAAATATATAATCATTAGACATAGGTACCACATTGGGGATCCTACAACATTGACATTGAACATAGGTATTATTGAAATTTATCATGTTTTCAAAATTCAAATAAGGTGAACATAAATATTGCACCAAACCTACTAGAACATTTATAAACCATAACCATGACATTCATATTGTCATAGATGTCAATTCTCACTACACATGGTATATAATATTTTGAATAGATGTTAATCATTGATATTTACATGTAAACAACAAAGTTAAAGATTGGTATTGTAAATAAGGAACTTTGTTTAAAAAAATAAAATGGTTTCTTGTCAAATCAATGATGGGATCTGATACAACTTGACTTGAACTTCATGTTTTATGGTAAGAACCTTTACAACTATGCTTGCAAACTTTGCAATGGTTGTAATCTATACAAATTCAAAAGCCAAAGGATATGCATGTTGTTGCATTTTCCATTCCACAACTTCCCTACCTTGAACAATGTACAACAACCACAAAAGAGCATCATGTTCCCCCTGTTTTGGTTTGTTGTAACAATGCAATGACAATGACGAATGAACATGGCCTTCCCTTGTTTCAATTGTTGCAACAATGTGATAACAATGACCATAAGGGAGTGTGATGCTCCCATGATTCTATTGTTGCAACAACAACATAAAAAATAAAATTAGAGGGAACACAATGCTCCCCTTCCATTTTAATTGTTACACTTAGTTTATTACAATGACTTGGGTTGTTGTGGCATTTGGTTGTTGTGGTGAGCTTGTTTGTGTGCCAACCTTGGATGATACAGTGAACTTGCTTATTGTGGTGGCTTCGGTTGCTACGATGAGTTTTCATGTTATGATGTTTGCTAGTTTCCTTACTTTCAACTAGCAAGCAAGAAATGAAGCTAAGGGTAGCTAGGAAAGCATGAAACTAGGTTAAGCTAGGTAGAATTTGAGCTATGGTAACTAATTATGATTCTACCCTAGTCAATATATTAGATTCCTTTAAAGGATGTTGTGGGCCATGACAATCTAAAGTGGCCCAGAAATAAAGGGGACATGATTCCACAAAGAGAAAAATCAATCCCATAAATAGTGGAATGGGCCCCAACCCCACCCATTATTCCAAGGGGGATGAATTTTTTTCATTTACTTGTCTCCATCCACCACGGATGGGAGGTAACTCCGAATGTGATGGTCAATTAGCCTCTGGCCACAAATAAAAGACCTCCTAAGCTTTTTCCTAGTGGAAATATCGGAGCATATTTACTCATGGTAAAAGGGAAGTGGGTATAGGGGGCGTAAACCGACCACAAGTAAAATTACACTATTTGACAAATAAGAAGTCACCATGTGTCAAAAACTTTAGATAAAGTGGCACTGAACTTCATGGGATTTGAAGTCCTGTCTTGAGATCCCATCACCACCGGCTACAATGGGTACATGGTGATGAGACCTCAAATGGGGGAGGGGTTTGTTTTTCTCTACCTCTTCTTATGTAAAGGATTCTGAAGGCAGATTCTGCCACTTTCTAGAAATCTTGGATTTCGTAAATGATGATTTTGACTGGTTCTACAAAGAACAGCTAGAGTGCTATTTTATTAGCAGAATCTTCCATTAAAAAGCCGTTACACCACGGAAAACGCCCCTATGGTGTATTCTGTGCCCTTTTGTAAGCATTTAAGGTGAGGCCCAGGGTTCAGCCTCAAATGAAGAGGGTGTTCTCTTCTTTACTAATTATGTAAAAGAAATCTTAGATTACAAAATTGGTAGCTCCTCAAAGGAAGGGCGGATTTTGAGGGACATGAAATTTCTTCAAAATACAACTAGAGTGCTATTCTTTTTAACAGAATCTTCCCTTAAAAAGCCTTTACACCATGGAAAACGTCTTTAGAGCGTATTCTGCACCATTGTAAGCATTGAAGGTGAGGCCCAGTGATTTTGAAGGTAGATTCTGCCACTTGTAAGAAATCTTCGATTGCAGAATCGGGACCTCCTCAAAAGGAAGTGCCGATTTCAAGAGATGTGCAATTTTTCAAAAATCAACTAAAGTGCTATTTCTAAAACGGAATCTTCTCTTACGACTCGTTACCGCAATGTAAAGCGTTCATGGCCCAGCGATTTAGGGTTCCAGGCTCTTCTTAGGGTTTCAGTTTTCTTCGTATTTCTGTGCGAATGGAGTTGCTGCTGTGGGTGTCGTACGGGGTAATCCGTTCTCTGTGGAGTTGGGTGTTGGAATCCAGAGCTTGAGCTATTGAGACGAAACGTGAAGTGGAGAGAGAGTTGGGGTTGTTGTTGGAAGCCAGAGCCAATGAGCTGGTGAGAAAAGGGTAAGAGTGGCAGGAGAATAGTTGTGGGTGTTGGAACCCAGAGCATGAGCTGCTGCTGATCAGAAAAAAAGGGAGTGAGGAGAGGGGAGGGAGAGAGATTTAGGACGAAGAAGATGGCGAGGAATGATTGCTTGACGAGGGTGGTGGCAGGTGTGGGAGTCGGGGGAGCGGTAGGCGGGGCTATTGGAGCTGTGTACGGCACCTACGAGGCTTTCAGGTATAGAATCCCGGGCCTTCTCAAGGTTCGTTATGTGGGGCAGACCACCTTGGGTAGTGCTGCAGTTTTCGGCCTGTTTCTCGGAGCTGGTAGCCTGATCCACTGCGGGAAGAATTACTAGTGGGCTGCAAGCAAGCAGCCGAAAGAACGAATGATGGGTGCTGCTTGTTTGTCGGTTTGCATGTTTGCAGATCGACAGGATTTTCAGAAGAGAAAAAAAAAGAAAGCAACCTGTGTGTTCTCTTTTACTCACATTAAGAGTGCCAAAGATCTCTCAGGTATTGAGGCCTTTTTTTTGGGGTTTGTTGTTCAGCTCTCTGGCTGGCCAGGATTTTTTCAAGTGGCCATTTGTTTGTGAATCTGGTTTACTGAATTGCTTATCTGCCTTGCTGATATTTGCATGTGGAAAGTGACGGTCCCATCTTGATTTTGGGGTGTATAAAATTTGAATCAATAACTCTCTGGAATCAGATTTCTGAGAGTTGTCTTTGAATCTCTTTCGGGCCATCCATTGCCTGTTTACTTGTTGAGAGCCACTCTTTTGTTCTCGTAGATGGTCTACTGGCTGGTTCTAGTCATGATGCAATAATACAAGGGCAAAATTCACACTCTGTCATTCAGCAAATGCAAATTGTTAGGAAGTGATCAGATTTACATGCAGTGTGTTTTTGGATGAGACTCTCATTGCTATTGCTATTTGTGAGTTCTTCTGGGAAACATTATCCATGGATTCTTTCTGTGAAGCAAAGATGAACATCAACACTGATGTGTGGAGGAAATGCAGGAAGTTGTTCAACAAAACATAGAGGAATCAAAAATTACCACAGGGCAAAGACAAAAGGATCAAGACATCTGAATGGAGATCTTGAAATGACTTTTTTGCAGCTGTTCTATTTGTGGAATAAGAGAATCCAAGGTGATGACACAGAGACCTGAAATTTTGTCTGCAAAAGTTTCCACATGGGTTGGTTTCCACTGAGATACCTAATGCTCAATGTTTTCTGTGTCCACTTGGGTTTCGGTGAATATGTGTTGGCACTCAATGGTTACTGATTTTTTCTCCGTTCTATATAGTTTTAAAAAGATAGGTAACCAGAGCTCAATGGTTACTGATTTATCTCCTTTCTTGCTATAGCTGAGAAAAAGATAGATAAAACAGAGCATTGCAAAATGTCAGTCAGTGTCTTTGAAGAAAACTCTGGATGAGATTTTTGCTGGGGACTATGACTAGGTTGAACAAACAGGATTGGAAAGAATAAAGAATTTCTCAGCACTGTCATCTGATCTCCCATTAACCATTTGCTCTATCTATGCTATCTATGCAACACAAAGAGGAAGAAGCCTAATTCCAAAAATCTTCAGATTTTTATGTGTTATCCTCTTCACCTACTGAAAAGTTTGGCCTCTTATCAAGCTCTCTGAAAAATCCATCTCTTACATACTCAAGATTCCTTTCTCCATGGGAGGAGAGAGAGAGAGAAATCAATCAAAAAGAGCACCACCACTACCATTGCCATTCCTAGCTCAGAGAAGGGAAGTGAATCACTAGTTCATAATAACAAGCACCCAAACTGTTTCTGTCAGTTCCAGCAGAGAACCAAAACTAAAAACGACAAGAATTGAGTGATGTGAGTTCAAAAAGGGAAACTGCAGTTGCTGCTGTTGATTCTCTTTTTCTCTCTCACGCCTGAGCTTCCGCACCCTGCGGAAGAGAGGATACGTGCCGCGATGCAGCACAGAAAAGACTAACTATGAAACTGGATTTTATTGGTACACTTTTTGACGGGGAGATTATGGTGTTCATACCGTGCATGAATCAGGCAGGCCAAATGTTGGTATTGCGTTCACACGGGGAGTGGACAAAAACGAGAATTATGATGACGTGTCAAACAACACGTCAACGATTGGAAAAGGGCCCCCGGAAAAAGCAGTTGGAAAGAAATGAAAATTGGCGGAAAGAAATGGTCCAGCTGGCAGCCAGCGACTGCAAAGGCAAAAGATGCACGGTCTCCAGTCTAGCCTTTTTTTTTTCGCTGGCTATATATAGCCAAAAAGCTATGTTAAAAATTAAAAATTGCTATAATCAAGTGTTTTTTGAGATTTTCAATAGCCAGAATGTGACCAGAATTTAAGAAAAATCGCCAGATTTCTATATGCGGTTCAAGTAGTTAGCCAAAAAAATTTAGCTTGTAGTCAAATTTGGCTAATTCTTCTTGTGGATCATGGCCTCTTTGGCTACATCACAAAATTGAGAAAAGAAACATTGGTTCAAGTAGGGTTTTTCTTTTTTCTCAAATTCCTCAAGTAGGTCCATTGGTGAGGATCCCCAGCACTAATTAGCATTAAATGGCGACTGTCCTAAGGTAGACTATAGCATTTTTACAAAAGTGTTGCTGCAAGTGGCGACCTAGGAAGTGCATAGGTCTAGATGTGGCTAATTTAATTATTTTTATTTCGAAAAATGGCGGAAAATTTGCTAAAAATCACATACTTTTCGTGGGTTTTTCTTCTCTCCCCATTTCCTGAAAATAAAATGCGCCAAGTTGAGAAATTTCACGAAAAAAGCCTTTGTACAATTCTCACCGAGTTTTTTTTTCGTTTGTCGCCACAATGCGAAAACATTCGCCACAATAATTTTTTTGAAAAAAAACACTGTCCAGTGCCGTAAGAAAAAGAGGAGACAGAGAAAGAAAAAGAAAGGGAGCGGGGTTGGAGCGAGCGAGCGATCGAGGGTTTGTTCCCGTCCTCCGCAGCGTCCCCCTCGCGCATGGACCAAGCTGCTCTCGCTGGAAGATGGTGGCTATGGAGCAAGTGCGCCCTCAAGATCTCGCCGCGCACATCCCAACTGCGTCATTGACGCTCTCAAGTGTGCGCAGTAGCAGTTGGCGCCTTCTTCTTCTTCTTCTTCTGTCTTCGCGCACTTGCGCGGCGGTACCTGTCAATTGCAATCGACCGCAGAAGACGAGTCTGAGATAATCGTGGCGACGACTCACTCGTGGCGGCGGTATTTTGCTGTAGCCGTTTTTGCGACTGCCAGGAGGAGTAGTAATAGGGAAGCTGCTGGTTCTTGGCGACGATTGCATTGCTGCGGGGGTGACAGCTTTGGAGAGTAAGGTTTGCAGACAGGTCTTGGAGGATCTTGATCTGTTCAGCAAGCAGGGAACAAGAATAGGAGGTGGTGGCAGTGGTGGTATTATTGTTATTGTTCAGTTTAGTTTTTTGTTGCACAACCGCTTTGCTGCTGCTGCCGCGGAGCAAGTTTTGTGCTTGTAGGTTGTTGTGCGGATGCCTTGTGACAACTCGGGTTTGTGATTGTCGAGTGGGCCCGGTTTGTCTTCTGTCGGCATGATGAAAGCTAATAAGCACTACTTGGAGAAGGCGGTGGACGCCAACAACGATAAGGAGCGGCCTGAGTCTGACGACGAGGGAGTAGACTCCGAAGAAGAAGAGGAGGAAGAGGAGGAGGAGGGGGAGGAGGAAGAAGAAGAAGATGTGGATGATGCTAACGGCCATGGCCTTGATGTGAATGGTAACCACCAAGGCGTTAGGGACTCCAAGGTGATTGTGCTTGAAGATGATGATGAGGAGGAAGAGGAAGAAGACGAAGGCGAAGGGGAAGAAGAAAGAGATGACGACGGAGAAGGAAACGAGGATTCGGACGATGAGGAAGACGACGACGACGGTGGGAGCTACCATCGAGAGGAAGTCGTAGTGGCGGCTGCTCATATCAGAGGAGGAGGGACTGCCACCACTGGCGTCAACAACAACATACATGGCTCCGAGGATGACGAGGTTGAAGACGATGATGAAGACGATGTGGAAGTGCAGGACATAGAAGAGGAGAGCGACGACGAGGAGGCTGGTGGAGACGACGATGAAGAAGAAGAAGACGAAGAAGAGGCCGTTGGTGATGACGAAGAGGACGACGAAGGTGAGAGCCTCCTCCTCCCTCCTCTCCCTAAGAGAGAGAGAGAGAGAGAGAGAGAGAGAGAGAGAGAGAGAGAGAAGAGGCGTTCTTGTTCAGAAAAAAAATTCTTCCTCTAAAGAACACACTGCTGGATCATCATCATCGTAGGTTTGAGGTTTTAGAGGCTTGCGGCGGCACTATCATTTTGCAAGCTTCTGTAAAGTCCTTCTGTTGCCACAAAGAATCCTTGTTTCCTTTTTCAGACCTGCAGCCTTCGTTTTTTTTTCTTTGCAGAGCATCCGAGCGGCGCGGTTGTGAGCACAGAGGGAGAACTTGATGTTCAAGAACATGATGAAAACGAGGAAGATGAGAACGGAGAGCTTGGAGAAGATGAAGAAGACGAAGCAGAAGACGATGAGGTGGAGGACGACGACGACGAAGACGACCCTGGGAAAGACGAGGTATAATAAGAGACACACCACACTTCTTCTTTTATGGCCTACCTCCTTTGCTTGTGGGTTTTATATTTGGGTTCTGTTCTCAAGGACATATGCAGGCTGTGAATACCTTGTTGGAGAGACGGTCTTTTTTCCCTGAACTTCACACGAACAACTTGGTGTTCTGTTCAGCTTGTGCAGCAGATGTACTGACTTTTGTTGCTGATAGAGTTTCCTCCTGAGTGGTGTTCAATCCATTTTGCTGTCTACTTCCTTTGCCTGGTAGTTCAACAGGAGAGAGATGTAAGAGGTCTAGAAGGGTTGTGGGAAGGGAAGTCTTGAGGAGGAGAGTAGTAGCAGGGTTTTATGTAGAGACCACATAAAAACATGCCAGATGGGGTTTCCAAGGGCTTCCAACTGTGGCAGCTTGCTACTGTTGTTGTGCTCACTTCCATACCACTAGTGTAAGAGTTTGTGGGAAGTAACAAGAAGGCATGTAAAGAAAGTCTTCCCTTTTTGATCCTGCAATCCTGCTTCTAATCTGAAGTTTTGAAGCATGGGTGGGGACTGCTGTTGCCTGAACTCCTGGGGTTGTTGGTTTACAAAAACACTGGGATGTTCTCGCTGATATTTCATGTGTACTTTGTTTATAATACCCAAAGTTACATTGGGAGGGTGCATGCAGGTTTTTGAAGATTGGTCTATCTGATGACTGTCACAACTCCAGACGTTTCCACATCTCAGTCCTGTTAGATGCTGTTGTGTTTGAGGCAGAGTTTTAGCTAGTTGGTAGTGGCTCCTTTGTGTGTGTGACATGTGGTTGTCAAATCTGACCTATACCCCTGCCTGTCTCTGTGTGTGTTGCAGGAGGATGAAGAGGACTATGGCACAGAGTATCTGGTGCAACCGGTGCAGCCAGAAGATGATGAAGGAGCCAGTGACTTCGAACCAGGTGAAGGTGACAATGATGATGATGAGGATGAGTTTGAAGATGAAGAGGAGGATGTTGTTGAGGAGGCTGTTAAGGAATCCATGTTGGTCAAGGGGAAACGGAGTAGAGAGGAGGATGAGGAAAAAGAGGGACGGCCACTGAAACGGTAAGTGACTGATTGTTGAAAAGAGATAGCAGAGAGAGAGAGAGAGAGAGAGAGCATTGCTTTATTTGAGTCTTGCAGTTTTTATTCTGCACTGGGGCTTGGGGGGGAGGAGCCATGCAGCAATGTGTTTTGCTATAGCTCTGGATAAGAGTGTTTGAAGAAATACTAAGAGCTACACAGAGCTGATAGTTGTGGATCGCAGTTGTGCCACACGAACAGGGTCTGAAGACTTTTTACTCCCAAGTCTCCATTGTCATCAAAAACTGCAGTTTGTAAAGTTTGCTGAAGTTTTTTTGTTTTTCCTTTCTGGTTTTTGGGTGTGGCGACTTGTTGAGTGTGGCTGTTGGGTTGTTGTGTGTGTGCATATTTTCCATATTGTAGAACTCCCCCTCTTCTGCTGTTCTTGTAACGGTATGTAACTTGTGCAAACCAAGGATAGTTGCTGTTTTTGACGACAAGATGAAAGCATCCAGTCTGGGAAGCAGACTTTGGAACTGGACTCCAGTGGTGCAAGTGAGAAGAAGAGCACTCTGGCAGCTTGGATTCTTCAACAACTTGCAACAGCAACTCTGAAGCAAACATTTTCAACTTCCTTCAAAGCAACAAGAAGGAACAATACTGCATGCATTTCCGCACATCAAAACAGACCGCTGACTCTACCATTAGGACAGAGTGAACCAACAGTGACACAAGCAAAATGAGGGATGTATGCGGGATAGATGGTAGTAGGTTCAGTTCAAGTTCACTAGCTAACCAAAGTGGTTAGCTGAGTTGTTTGGGTTCTTTACTACCTACCTACTAACACCACACCCACTAGCCCTCATCTATAGACTAGGTAACCAGTGAGAGGACACTGGTTACCAGACATAACCTTTCTGTTCAGAGGTTTGAAAGCGACCACATAACCCTCATGAAAAGTTTTGTAACCTTCTTGTAGATGGATGAAAAAATACAGAACCCTCCTTTGGGTGGATGAAAAGTTTTGTAACCTTCTTGTAGATGGATGAAAAAACACATAACCCTCATGTGGGTGGATGAAAAGTTTTGTAACCTTCTTGTAGATGGATGAAAAAACACATAACCCTGATGGCTATAGGATTGCTTTGGACGCATCTACATAGTATATTTGTATATACCAATGTTGGTGGGTCCAAGGCATTGGGTATTTTTTTTCAAAACCCTGTAGACAGCCAGCCCCTTGCTTGTCCAGCATCATCATGGCATACATGTTTCGCTTGCATCATCATCATGGCATACATGTTTTGCTTGCATCATCATCATGGCATACATGTTTTGCTTGCATCACCATCATCATCATAAAAGTAATTTTATTTTTGCCGTGTACACTAGTGTTGGCCATAATATTTTTGGCTCTCCTTTCTTAACTACCTTCTTGATTGGTTCCTACCCTACCCTTTGGTTTAGGTTGTCAAGGAAATCACCTGGTTAACCACCTATGTAAAATGAACTTTGGTGTTGTTTTTTTCTTCTCTCTTTTATCTCATGTTAGGTATTTCTTGCAAGACATTACATTTCGGAAGGGGTTTATTTGTCGTTGGAACTTAGTATGGTGTGAATATGTGTGCATGTTTTGATGTGTGTGACTTTGTTAGTTTTGATGGTGATGGGTATCAAATTAGTAATGCACAACACACAACATTAAGCTAATTGAATCTACATATTGATGTTTAATAACATCACGTGTGATACAATGGTGTGTCCATTAAATGTGTGTTGTCCCATTTTGTAAACCAAAGAGTGTTAATGTTGATGACTTTATAAGTATTACAACCTAAAATTGACATTTGCCATGTCTACTTGCTATGAAAAAACTTAATAATAATATTAAATCCTTCACAAGTTGTAATCCTAGCATTGGGTTGTGCCACCTTCATTATTGTAGGCAACTCAAAACAAGCATACAACAAGGTTATTCTCCCAATAGAGAAAGCTATGGGTATTGTTTATCTTGTTATATATATATATATATCAAAGATAGTGGAGGGATGTGTTGAAAATGTGTAAATAATTAGGATAGTGCATTATTTCCTCACTTAAGGTCAATTTTCCATAAGCATAATTTGTTATTTCCATATTGATCTATTATTTGCATAATGCACCATGTTTTTTAATTGTCATAACATGTTTAAATCTAATTTAATTTCATAGTTTATTAGATGATGTTAATATAATTGTAGTTAAATTATGTATTTTTGAAGGAAATTACTCAAGTGTAATTAAAATTGATGATGATGCTTGCAATTTAAATTCATAGTCATTATTGCCAACATCATTATGAATGAAGTTCATTCACTATTCAACATAATCTAGTTAAAAAGATGTCCAAGAAAGTTTTTAGAGATATTTTTCATATGGAAGTTTCTTTGAGCTAGGTTTTCAAACATATATAAATAAAAATAATCTCCTCATTATTTTCAATTTATTCATCACCAATCTAAAATACAATTTTGCATCATAACTTTCTTTGTTCTTTTCATATTTATGTTTTCATACTTTATCATAATAAAATTTCATTTAAGCTTATGTTTTTGTCTTTGATTTTCATATTTTATATTTAAACTTAACATTAGAGTTGAATTTGTCATAGTTTTTCCTAATGTTCATGTCCTTTGAAAATTCCTTGGTCTTGTACTTTTTTTCTCGTGATAGGTGGCAACTATTAGGGTTAGGCAATGACTAGGTTAGGTGGGGATTACATGAGGGCTAGTTAACGACTACTTTCTATTCTAGGAATTCATTGGTCACTCCCACTTGTCCCTCTAGTAGTTGCACATCTTTCACAACATGTGGTGCAACACATTGGTTAATTGAGTATCAAATCCATCAATTGATTGATGAACCCATGTCATTGGTTTTCATTTGTTTGATCATTTGGTGATGCACATGGACATGCCTCTTGTGCCAAATACCAAGATTTTGAGTTCTATCCTTGTTCTAGACTCTAATGATGTTGGCAAAAAATGCAATCTAGGTCATAGAGTCTAATGATGTTTCTATGGTCATAAGGAGTTTGTATATGCCCTATTCTTTGACACTTCAATATCCTTATTCCAACCTATAATCAACATTAGTATCGAACGTATCTATTCCCCTTTGGACTCCTTGAGATGTTGAAAACAAGTTTATATTGAGCATGGAGACATGAATGATGTCCTTGTGAACACCTATCTTCTCCTTGCTATCAATTTATGTTTTGAAAATTGTTGCGTATGCCTTGGGCATACAATATCACTCCTTTGATCCCTTCTACTAGTTGCTTCTCTTCAAATATGTCTTGATAAGTTGAAAACCAATATCTATGTTAACTCACGTGTTGTGAGTAGCTTTTGTCAACCTACCAATTGTTTGAGCAAAGGTTGGGGGTTGAAGCCATGAAAGCTTATGAGTCTTTCCCCTTCTTCTAGACTTGTTCTTTTCTTTTTTCGTAGGCATCTTCTTCTCCTTAGGGCACTTTCTTGTCCAATAGACTATCTTTTCCACAATTCGAAACAAGTGGTGGTTTTCTTTCATTCAACTATCTCCTTGCATTGTTCATGTTGCTCTTTGGTAATAAATGATTCTTTAGATAAGGAACCCCTCTTGGATTTGAATGTGGTGGCATACATTATGGCTCCTCAACCCTTGTTATTTACTTGATTCTTAACATCCTTCATCTTGGTTTCTTTTGTGATCAACCTCCCCATCATGGTGCACATGGTTCACTTAGCACTAGGAGCGTTCTCCTAGTACAATTGAAATGGCCTATAACACGCTAGTAGTTGACTCAAAACATTGGCCATGACAATGTTACAATGAAAGTATTGTTGTCAAGATTGGTGAGCTCACTTCTAGCTTCCTTGATCTTTCCCAAGAAATCAACAATGCTTTCACCCTCCACAATGATGTCAAAGAAACACTACTAATCATGATGTATGCTCTCAAGTGATTGCTGTTCTTTGTGATATATGCTCTCATGCAGAAGCTGATCATGTACTTCTTTTAGCTTGTCACAAATCACCTTCGAGGTCTTCCGACTCATGATATATTCTAAAATCTTCTGTTCAACAGCTTGACACAAAGATGAACTGCTTGACTTTCCTTCTTGACCCATGCAACAAGACCTATTGCATCTAATGACAGAGGCTTTGGAGTTGTCCCATCTACCATGTCCATCAACTCCTTTCCAAGAAATAGAGCTCTCATGCAATTCCCACATGTGGAAATTCTCCCCTGAGAATCTCCTGATATTGCCTGAAGCATCTTCAGTTAACACCACTTTGCTAAGCATGATTACTAAGCACACAAAAAAGTTGACCCAGGTACAACTTCTTGACTCACAAAATTACTATAGGCACAATACCTTGAAACAATAGAATTGAGGAAAAAGAGAACTGCAACACAACTAGATAGGCCCACTTTGCATGGAACAGATCCATGGGCCCATAACCTATAATGATACAAGAAAACAACCTACAAGCAATTTGCTGACACACAAACCCTGGAACTCAACGTAGAAACAGTGAAATCAATCACACAACACCTTATACATGAGGATACAATAGCAACGAATTTATTGGCCACAGATCACAGAGTCATACATAGCATAGAGCCCTTATGATCACACATAAACACAGTGCTTCAAAAGTCTGACCCCTGTATTATACAGCCACAACTTTAACACTCCATGAACCTCCATATGCATGTACAACACATACAACAGAGAGGGCTTCCCAGGAGTATCAAGAAACATTGTACTCCTCTGTAGGAGTAATGGAAACCAGCTACAGTGACCAACCTCATACTGTGCTCTTACTATAGTGAATTCCCACAATGGGGATACTATTAGAGATGGTGTGTGACTTGCTAAATTTAGATGTATTGAGTGATACAAGAAAATGGGTACTCTTCTTTCTGTGATGTTATTTAATGAAGTCATTTCCATCCTCATCATTGCCTGCTGATCATGCAACATTTTGACAATTCTTTAATTTTGAAAGGTAACTGGGTAATTTTCTACAGTGTAGCATCTAGAATTTGACTCAGATAGTGTGAGCACCCTTGAAAGCAAACAGTTAATTTCGCTGCTATGTGCAAACTCAGCAACTGCAGAATACATGCGCCTCTAGAGGTTAGTTAGACTGGAAACTAATCTAACAAAATTAGCCTGAAAAGTGCCTGGCGTACACAGCCTAGCACACATTCAAAAGAGTTATATTGTGCAAAATCTGGCACATTCCAGCTTTGCCACTGGCCTGTGTCATAGCACTGACAAATAGTTGTGCTGGAGCTCACATGTGCATCCACCCAAATTCCTTGGTAATGATCCAGAACAAAAAGAGTTCACTTCATAAAATCTCTTCAGAATTTGATGACCTACAATTTGTGGCTGGCACAAACTGCAGTTCCTACTACTGATCCTCAGTTACAGAAAGTGTCAACTTGATATTCATTGCTGCCAGCTCTGCAGCAAGGTACCTGAATACATAAGGCATAGCAATGCGTTCAATCCCCCGACTGGTGTTACATACACGACAGAATGCCTTTTTGTTTCTTCCACCTGCAGATGGCAGACCCATCATCCCAAAACCAAGACTGCCTTTGCTTTGTGCTTGAGGCAGCGGAGACAGGAGGCTGCCACACAGTGAACACACATCTGCTGTGTGGTAATCAGAGCAGGCATGCAGGCGGTCATGAAGCAGGAATGCAGCACCATGAGCCAGTAATGAATCACGCTCCATTTCTCCAAATCGAATTCCTCCCCCAACCTTGCGTCCCTTCACTGGCTGTCTTGTTACTGGATTTACTGCGCCCATCGATCGCACCTGTCACAAAGCACACTGTGTTTTATGCAGTTGTTTCTCCTTCTATCATGTGTTGGTATGATGATGATGCACTTGGACATGTCTATTACTGTCACAGAAATTGATGCCAGAATCTTTGAGTTTTCACCTGCTTACCAGAACATTTTGTGAGTGCATCAAGACCAAGAAAACTCAGATTGAGATGCAAAGACTTTACCTGATACTTATCAGACACCATGTGCCGCAATCTCTGGTAGTAGACAACACCCATGTAGATTTCACAGGTTAGCTCTGTGCCTAGAAGACCACTGTACATGACTTCTGTTCCATGGTAGTTGAATCCATAATCGGCCAACTGCTTCCCGAACTCATCAACTGCTGAACCATGGGTGCCTTTCTGCTTCTTGGACCCATCCTTACTTTCATCTTGCTGTGGAGTGCACTTCTTGAAAGGAGTTGCATCAACGAATTGGCCACTCATAGTGCCCGCCTATGTTTTGCATCAGGGGCACAGAACCATAATAAGCCATGCTGTTTGTGTGGGTGAAGACTACTACTCAGCATTCACCAAGTCTCACCTGTGATCACAACTTGCAGACCACTGAGCTTGTGACTAAAAACAATACAATCAAACAAATGGCACAAATGCGAAAGAAGGCAATGTACCTTGGCAGCCATAGACTCCAAAAGCATGCCAATGGTCATACGAGAGGGAAATGCATGTGGATTGATAATGATGTCAGGGCGCATTCCTGTTACTGCAGAAAATGGCATATCAATGTCTGGCCACAGCTGAGATAGCACTCCTTTCTGTCCATGCCGGCTGCTGAACTTGTCTCCAATCTGCGGATTCCGACCATGTCGTGTTCGTATGATCACCTGGACATGGAAGACTGTATGGATCAGAAAATTATTTTATAAAACTCGAAAGGCTAGAAGTAACTAAAAGCAAGAGGCCCAGAGTTCAAATCCAAATCCCCTTTGAAACTGATATAATCAATCCTCCCTCAAGCCATTACTGGCTTCAAGATCTAACAATTTCACAGTGAACAATATCTTGGGAAGTACACATCTGGGAAAACTTGTAAGCACGTGTAAGCAACTTATCTCTGGAAAGAAGTGTTTTTATTTTTTCATTTTTTCGATATTGAAATTTGGGTGAAAATTTACAATATATATTAGCAAAATTAGTTGAATTTACACTAGAAAACAAAAGTTTCCAATTTTTTTCCCATATTCTTTGTTGAAAAATGGTGAAATTTTGCTGAAAAAAAATAAAAATGCTGGAAAGAGATCTGTTGGGCTACGAAGTAAAAGTTTTTTTCCTTTGAGGGGGATGCAAAAGAGTGAAAAAAAGTACCTTCTGAAGAGGATCCTTAGCACCTGTGCTTATGGCTGCTACATAATCCACCACTGCCGCCTCTGATCCCTTCAATTTTGACACTTTTGATTGTCCTGTCATTGTATTCAGCACACTGCAATATGGACTTCCCTCGACCAACGCCTGTATATGCAGCAGCATGATTACAAAGACCATAAGTCCACAATTACATTAGGCTTCTGAGCCAGGACCTTGCCTGCAGATCACTGGAAGATTCAACAGACGAAAAGTAGATATGGCCCTTATAGTTATTGGGTGGTGCATGGAACATGTACCAAATCACCAATGAGACATCAAAAGACCTTGTAACTGCACACTTTGTAAGTCCCACTTTTGCAAGCCTGGTGGCAGAGTCTTAAAGCACTAGCTTTACCAAGGTTTATGACAGAATATGATGATGGTTGCACATGAAGGGAATTGGGAAATCCTCATGCAAACACACTTCTCAAGGGCATCATACCTGGCCTATATGTGGAAGCCCATCGGAATCAATAAATTTGGCATCTTTTTCTCCAGTCTCCTTGAACCTGCTAGATGCAGCAGGTCGTCCAAAGACATTCACAATGCCATCTCCCTTCTGCCGTAGGTGGGTCAAGTCGATTGTCTCTGACTGCAATCAAGAAACAAAAAATGCTCTGTGTATATCACTATTTGGATAATGCAAAAGATAATGAGGGGGATTTGAAAGAGACAAGAATAATAAACAAGCACCCCTGTTGATCAGAAAGACTCTGGCTTATGGCAAACCTTTCCTCACAGGGGAGAGAGTCAATGTAGGCAACTAATCTCCAGGTCCAAAAAAGGCCACACCTTGTACACTTGCCCATGGCACAACCCACGCTCCATTGATGATTTGTTCATAATCATGGCATCCTCCATATCGTACCTGTGCAAACAAACCCAACAGATACACGCATGATGCTGAACTGTTCCCTTTTTCTGCAGTGCTGAGAGAAGACTTCACTAAGAGAGAAGAGGCACTCTTCCCAAGTGTCAAGGAGAATTGTATAGTTAAGGAGACGGGTGGAGCAGAGACCACAAGCGTCAGAGTGAGAAACACTGGAAGGCAGGGACAACCCAATTGTACTAAGATAGGTAACAACTGGGTCTGAGTATCCATGAAGCAAGTGTTTGCCCATATTGCCTAAACCCTAAACCCCTGATTCCTGAACCCACTGCTCTTCTTTCAGACTCCCATTTGGTGTATCCGAACTAGGGTCTGGTCATATGGGTGCCTGACTGACTACAGTGATCAAAGCCGGATTTATCTTTGGCCTCTATCTTGCTCAGTCAGCTGATGTTATAGTGTCTCCACCAAACAGATTCACAAATGGTGAGGGAAAACTTCCATCAATGCCAACAATGAAAGGTGTAATGTAAAACCACCACCACAACAGCTATCTCTATCAATCTGTCTTCACATCAAAGGCTTACCCAGTATATGCAAGCACGGCGACAATAGCATTAGTACCCGTTGGAAACTGATCCATGTGAAATTTGTTCCAAGCCACTGTTTGTGCAACTGGCTTTTGTGGTGTCTGCAACCAAGTGTACAAAGGCCCACATTTTGCTCATGTAGATTGTAAGGGTACTGAACACAAGTTGAAATCAAGGAAGGAGCGTGTTGCAATTGTTGTTGTGGGTCTCTAGACAAGCCTTTCAAACAGCAGATTAGAAAAAGTTGCAAAAAGTCCATCTTCTAACAGAATATGCTGGAAGATCATAATACAGCATACATGCCCACTTTGGGACTAGATAACCAATCCTGCTCCCCAGTCAGGTGCATACCTGAATGCGGTACATTTTGTTATCTGAACGATGTGCCAGAGCTTGAGCTGGAAATCCCATTGTTTGCTTTCCCATCTGTAGTAGCTTGGGAACAGCCGAAAAAGAAAGAGTGTTAAAATCTGTGGCCCAAAACCCAAAATAAAGAGAAAAAAAAGCATGCTGTGAAGGATGTGCAGGAGGACTTTGTCAGTAGAATGCTGGAAAAGTGAAAGGCTTGACCTGACACTGGTACATGTTCCGTGGGCTTTGATTATGATCAGACCAAGGTGTGAGGCTGGCAACAACGCTCAGCATAGCAGTGGCATGTGTTTCTTCATGCGTGGCTCGGGAACCTGCATTATCTCTTCCACCAGCTCCACCATCTGGGCATCTAATCTCCATGTACGCCTGCATACATGCGCCAACAACATATGTGAGTGCTGCTGCCTCACGCACCAAGACCATAACTTTCTGTTGCTACATACAAACATATACAACTTGGCATGTGAACAAAGTCTGTCTTCACATCCAAAGCAGGCAGTTCTCCCTGGATGATTCAGGAGACGCATCAAAATACAGTTTGGACATGTCCTGTTTGTTTGTAGGTTTGCAACAAGGTTTGAATGGAAACTTGTACAACCTGCTCCAGTGGCCCGATGAGTTCCACTGCACCCTCATCCTGTAGCTGCTTTACAGGTCTCAGCAGACGTGATGGTGTGGTTGAGAGAAAAAGCCCTGGATACATCCCTGCTGATGTGCATGGGACATATGCTACTTCCAAGTCAGCCGGAACCTGCAAAAACAACACACAATGGACTTAAACCCTAAACCTATACTCCAGAATCTGCAAAACATGATCAAAGACAAAGGCAACCAAGCATGAATGATCCACAAAGCTAAGACAAAGAGCCCTTGTGCACCAGGGACTCCAAAAATATACAGAACTGTCTCACCTCAGGTACTTTAGCAACTTTGAGATGCCGAATATGAGCTACCGCAGCAGGGATTGCGGAAGTCTCCATGTAGCCTACCACTCGGCCATCCAAGAGCACTGTCAAATGAGTAGGGGGTGCCACTCGTGCCAAAGCTGGAATAGCTGGAATCATACCTAGCTGTACCAAAACTGTGGTAATTGCCTTTCGTGTCCACAGAGGATCTTTGACAACTCCTCGTTCATCTAAGTCTGTTGAAACCTCTGTGAAAACAAAAAAAAAAACAACAAAATACCCACACAATCAAACACAAAAAGAACAAAAGCCATGTTTATGAGAAATTGCAAAGAAATCTCTACAACCCACACTCACTTTGAAGGTAACATGACAATTGAGAGCTGTCAAATACGTAAAATCCTATGAGATTAACTCATGAACCACCAGACTATAATCACCTTCATAAAAAATAGCACTGACGACAAGGCTGCAATGACCACCCACTGTCTTCTGGAGCTGATAAAGTCTTCATCAGTTCCTGACAGTGGGCGTAGAGATAAGTACACACCATACGCAGCACTTTATCACGACAAAAGTCTAGTCTTTTTCTTTCAGACATAAAACCATGAGAATGAAAGCAAGCACAAGACACAACTGCAACTGGCAGCATGTTGTTGCAAAGGATATAATAGACCCAAAACATGTGATGGAAACAAAAATTACATCAGACAGTCAAGGGTTGTTTGTGGCTTCAGAAAAAGTGGGAAGGGAAGAGGAAGAGTTGCTTACGGCATACAGCGGTAAGATGGTTGAGCAGACCACAAGGCGTGCCATCAGGTGTATGAACAGGACAGAGGAAACCCCATGACCTGTATATCCATTGTGAACGATCCATTTATCTCAGATATGGAACTCCAAAACACAAAGCAAATATGGTGAAGAAACTAGACAGCAATGGTGCTGTCTTTCTTCTTCCAATAGTAGGTAGTAGTAATAGTCACAATATTATCACATTACCATCATCATCATGAGTGCAAAAAGAAGGTGATGATCAAGGGGTGTGGAGACAGGAAAGGGGGAAATGTTTTTTACTCAGGGAGCAGTTTGCGGACTGTTGTAGTTCGTAGCGTTGCAAAAAAGGCGCCTCTATGAACTGAGCGGAAATGTGAAATGTAACGTAAAAAGTTCAGCTTTTCTGCAACCAAAGTAAAGCCACCAGCCTGTGTTCCAGAAAAATGTCAACCAACAGATAACTTTAGGATCTATCTGTTGCCTTTTGATCAAATAGGTGTGAGGGAGACAGAACAGAAAGATTGTGCCTTTTTCTACACAGAGCCAGCCAGACCCATTATGTCAACCTGGAAAAACAGTTTAGGGTTTGGGGTTTAGGTTAAATCCTAAACCATTAAAAAAAGAGAAGTTACTACTAAAACCCAAACGAGCAAGAAGCGTGAAGCTTTATTCAATAAAAAAACAAGCCTGCAATGGCACTGCAAGGTTTGAAAAGGTGGGAACTGCAAACTGCAGGTGTAAAGAGGGGAAAAAGCCCACTGAGAAAAGAAATCAATGCAACCAGACCTGCATAAGATCCAAGCCTGACTGGCTCACAAGGTTGCCTGTGTTGAGGAGGTACTCGACCTTCTTGCTTATATCTGAAGGTGGTACCCTTTCAAACATCTTCTGTACCTGGTTGACTGTGCCAATCATGTCCCCACATAAGTACCGAGATCCTGAAATCACCCCTCAAATTGCTTTGCAGAAAATTGAAAACAATTTCACTAATCAACTTCTTCCATCAGTGCCCATGAACCCTAAACCCTAAAAACCTAGTGCAGCTGAAAGACCCAAAACAACACATGGTTGCTTCTAAGTATAATATGCTGCTGCTACTTACAGTCCTGGAGATCAAATTGGGCAGGTTTCTCCTTCATCTCATTGTTCAACTGTCCTTTCACTTTTGTCAACCAATCTTGCATCCTATCCTGCAGAAAGAAAAAGAAATGTTGCAGCTGCAAAAATCAGCACTTCTTCACATTGCACCAACCCCTTTCAAGACCTGCTGCTGTTGTTGCTGCCACCACCATTGATGATGATGATAAACAGAGATCACTTTGAAGCTTGCATATTGGAAAAGATGGCCTATCTTCTAACTGATCAAATCAGATACAGAGATATCTATTTAAAGCTTGCAAATTGGAGAAGATGGGCTATTTGTCCAACTGATCAAAATAGGATTCAGAACACACAACAAGTGCAAACCATTTTGCATCCTTGAGATTGAATCCATTCCAATTGAGATGAGGAGGCATAACAACAGTAGTACCTTTACAACAATAGTCAGGAGATGTCCAGGTAGCAGAACCTCTTGATGCTGCAAAGCATCTGCATTGTCGGGAGCTGCTGTGCCATCTACTAGAGCAAAAAGCTTCTGTAGCATGAAGCTGCAAAATTTTCAAGGCAAACCCCAAAAAAACCAAGTACATCAAATTTTGTGGGGTACCAACCAGAAGGAAGTAAAACATCCTACCTGTTTTCTGCACCAGCATGGGAGAGAACATCCCACAAAACACTCCAATAACATAACACAGAGAAGAAGAAGAAACAACCGCACAGAAGAAGAAGAAGAAATGGGGGGGGTATTAAGTAGCCTGTCATACATCAGCAGATTTAGTTTATCACTGGGGTTGTCTAGATGACAGAGTACAAAGTCAGCAAGAACTTTTTCGCCAACCTGATAAATCACCAACAACCAGATCCCATATCAATTTTAGGGTTTATTGCTGACAAAAGCTTATGGAAGCAGTAGCCACTGGTGGAGGGAAATTTCAGCCCTGCATAACCCATTTTGAACTCTAGCATCAGAAGTGATGCAGGGGATGCTGCCTTGACCACACCCTATACACAGCCTTTGAGTGAAAAACAAAGTACAATCAAGAGATCAAGCTCAGAAAGTGTCCATTAAAAACCTGGGAGTGCAATTGCAACATTACATGGAAGCATCTCAGCTTACCGCAGCTGATGGTAGCTTATTGGAAACATCCATTACTGGCCGAAACCGTTCTCCTGCAGTAACAGAAGAAGGATCAATCAACGTGGGACTAAAAAACACACAAAATAGGGTTTTGCACTTGGTCATTTGCTATTTGCATTGTTTGAATGATCCATTGCCTCTTTGATGTTGACTGGTTTTCTTCATCTCAATTCTTTTGGCTCCAAGGCAAAGGATTTTTGCACTTTTTCTTAGCACAGATTATTCAGGTGGCAAAGGCTTGTTTGTACCTAATCAAAAGTTGTCATTGAACCAACTCAAATGCCAAGAAAGGTAATTATTGCAGAAATCACCACCCTAAACCCTAAACCCTAAACCCTAAACCTGGAACATAAGAAATTTGCATCAAGAATGCTGAGATTGTGAAAAACAAAGGCATCCGCCAGGATCAATGAAGAACCCCCCCAACATACCAATAAATTCCAGGCACTCGTGGCGAGTGAAAAGTGCATGACGTCGGACTTCCTCCAAAATGATTCGTGCCCGTTGACTCACAAATTGAGTGCCAACAGCACCCTTTGAGCCTTTCTTGCTTTCCTTTTGAACTGCAGTCAACCGCTCATAGATTTCCCACTCGTTTGTTTCAACTAGTGCCTGTTTTAGTAAAACCAGATCAACAATGAATGTAAGTCCCCTGTTCCTTTCCACTCCCAATCTTTCTCACCTTAAATATCAGAGCATCCCATCCTGACTTACTGAGACATTCGTAAGGACCTGAGAGTGGGGTGGCAGGGGTTTTTAAATAAAATAAAATGCCATGCACCTTAATCACGATTCCAATAGGGATCAGGAATTCCTGCCTGCGATGCCTGCAATAAGTTGTACCAAACCCACAGCAAGCATGCCAATATACACTGTCAGCGACCACAATATGATAGGGTTTAGGGTTTATGTTTCTCCTTTTCACATTCATATGTGTTAGCAATTCACAATTTCAGGAGCTAATATGGCTAACTTCTAACCCAAGGAAAGCTTGCAGATCATCATAAAACCCATATGTGGCTCTGTTTATACTTTCACGGGTAAAGATCAACACACACACACAACAAAGGTAAAACTTCCTTGTGGGTGATGGTGGTGGTCAGAGTGTCATGAGGATGACTTACGAGAAGCCAAGTGTTGCGCTTCCATGCTGCAGATAGTAGACTCTGATGGTGATTGCTGATTGATCCAGTCTTGCACACCTGCAGCACTCAAATTACATAAAGTTCAAAAGGCATGAATTTTACTTGATAACAAACCTAAATACAGAGTTCCGAGGATAGCAAAAACCAAACCCTAAAGCCTAAACCTAAAAGGTAAACTGAGGATAACAACCCTAAACAGCATTTTTATAGCATAGAGTTCCAAACCCTCACAGATTTGATAAACTTTTTGCCTTTGAACAGACAACATAAAAACCCATGTTCTATTTTACAGAAGGAAGACCAGTTTTACAGGACAACAGTAGATGATCACACAGAGAGAGAGAGGGAAAGAAAATGAAACCTAATCATTACTGCCTTGTCAGTGTAAGCACTACCACGATTCTTGAATGTGTTTCTCTTCACACCAATCACCTGAAGCCAACAACCAGGTTCTCAATTCCTCTTCTGCATTTTCTGGACTTTCCTCAAAGTATTTGCATCTTACGATCATTGATCAGAAGCAAAAGAAAGACCTATTTGGGCACATCTGGCAGTTTTCTTCTCTTTGGGACCAACCCAAACAATAGTCACGCCACAAATTTCACTTCTTTCTCTCTTTCTGAAACAGATCTGAGCCTCCTACTCATTCACTCAACAACAAACTGGGGCAAGGAACAGACATGGTTGCGTTTTGGCATGATCAGCAGCCGAATGACTCGCTCATTTCCATTGCAGATGAAGTACCTGCCATCCATACCCCCGCCCCAAACATCCAACAAAGCTGACTCTTAGGACAATCACATCTGCCAACCCTCCCAACCCCCACAGCAACCACAATTGCACATCACAGAAGCAGCACCTTGACAGATAAGAATCTGAAGAAAAGAGAAAGATTACCCTCCCATCTCCAAAGCTTCCTCCTTGACGGCAAGAAGCTGCCGCTCATCCAAACCCCGTAAATGGCACACACTGGACTGTAAAAGAAGAAACACAAAATAGAAACATGTTTGAAGTTGAAAAATCAGTGAGTGCTGCTGAAACTGAACTGATTTGAGCAACAACTTGAGTATAACCCACTGAGTTGAACAGCAGAGCACGAATATCAAGAGGAAACATTTTTCCCATCACAAACACATACATACATACATACCTTAACCATGATTGGCATTTTCCCAAAAGATACATTGTGGCGTACTACAGTACTGTTGTTCCATTGCAGACAAACGTCAGCTGTGAATGCTCCTCTATAGCTCAATCCTGCCATCCGACACTGGCAACAGCCAAAAAAACAACCAAAAAAATCAAAACAGAAATAATAATCTAATAAGATGAGAAATTTTCCAATTCACAGGAAGTGATGGATGGATTACTCCCATCATCATCATCATTGGAAGTATTTATTTCCTGAAAGGACCCACCCAACCAAGCCCCCATACCAAACCCACACAAAAATTGAATGCCACAGAAATGGGATCATCAATCCACAGGCAGGCAGGCAGGGCATCAGCACCTGCTGCTCTGATGCAGAATTGCAAACAAATTTTCTTTCACAACAAGAAAAATGACCTAGTGTTGTTATTGTTGTTCTCTTTACCTCTGATGGGAGCAATCGCTGGTCCAATGCTTGTGAAGAATGCTCTTTCATCGGTGGGCTTATGATGGGTTTCTCAATCCACAGTGCAAACTAGTCAAGGAAAAGGAAAAAGAAAAAGAACCCTTGATGCCTGTAAGATCCCACCAGCATCTCTCTCTCTCTCTCTCTCTCCATGTCTCTCTCTCTCATCATCCCATTGCAGCCATACAGAGAATGCTCAAGGTATGAATGCTGCAAGCAAATTGTGGCAAGACAGACATACTGAAAGCAAAGTACAAATGCAAGCACAAGTGATACTTAATCTGATCTCTTGAGGTCCTTGTCTTGAGAGGAAACACAAAAGCTAGCTGGTCTTCCACTACAGGCAAGGCAGGCAGGCAGGCAGGCAGGCAAGGCATTTTCCTAAAATTCATGAAGCAATCAATCAGGGTTTAGGGTTTAGTGAGCTTTTTCCAATCACAGACGGACTTGAAGACGAGATCATCAGATTGCCATCTTCAACAACAATTCAACAACAAACAAACAAACAGTGGGTGGGTGTAGGGGTTAGTGATCTTTCTTCAATCATAGACGGACTTGAAGACGGGATCATCATCAGATTGCCATTTCCAACAACAATTCAACAAACAAACAAAAAAACAGTGGGTGGGTTTAGGGTTTAGTGAGCTTTTTCCAATCACAGACGGACTTGAGACGAGATCGTCGTCAGATTGCCATTTCCAACAACAGTTCAACAAACAAACAAAAAAACAGTGGGTGGGTTTAGGGTTTAGTGAGCTTTTTCCAATCACAGACGGACTTGAAGACGAGATCGTCGTCAGATTGCCATTTCCAACAACAATTCAACAAACAAACAAACAAACAAACAACCAGTGGGTGGGGGAGGGGGACGACGACGACGACGATGATGTTCAAGAGGATATTGCGCAGAGTAACGCCGGACACAGGATGCGTGACTTCCACTTGCTGTAGGCCTCGAGTCGCCATCTCCAGGCCTCTCTCTACAAAGTAATCAAAAGAGTCCACATGAGGTCTGGTGAGCTCCATCAACGAAGCAGATCTCACTTCCTCCCTTCGTAGTTCCCTTGTCCCCTTCTTCTTCGCGTCCTCCCCCGCCATCTTCGTCGTTCATCAAGATCCCACGCGCTGATTGGATCCTCCCAGAGAACCCACAAGAAAAGCCTGATCTCCCATCCACTACCCGAGAAAGAGAAAAAAGATGGCTCTGAGGTTCTGGGCTTTGGTGAGGGCCTAGGGTTTAGGGTTTAGTGAGCTTTTCCATAAGTTTCAGGGATTTGACCCAACTAGTTTTATCTAGGGCTTTTAGTTTGTTGTTGGTTTCGGGTTATTGTCAGCAAGAAAAGCGAAATCTCCAATCCTCTACGCAAGAGAGGAAAAGATGGCTGGATTATGGGCTTCGGCGGGGGCTCAAGATTTAGGGTTTAGTGAGCGTTTCCACAAGGTTCAGGGATTTTACCCAACTAGTTTTCACCTAGGGCTTTTTAGTTTGTTGAAGTTCGGATGATTTATTATTGTCAGCTCTTTTATATTATTATTAGTCTACAATTTTCGCTGCTGGCTGGCGTAAACGTAGTTGTAGCACACAACAAGAGAGAGAAGAATCCAAGCTGAATTCTTCACAGCAGAAGTTGTGTGAGTGTGAAGAAGAAGAATAAGAGCATGGCAGGTTTTGTAGTTTGGAGAAGAGGAGGAGGAGGAGCAGCAGCAGCTTCTTGTGTGCGTTCCGGTGTCTCTGCTTACTCTCAAGTTCCATCTGTTGCCAGACATCTCCATGTCACGATGGCGGCATCAGCAGCAGCAGCAGGAAGAAGTGCATCTTCAATCAGCCAGCAAGAGATGGTCATAGACAGGTATGTGTGTGTGTGTGTTTTCCTAGAGCTGTTGGGGGCCTTTGTTCCCCCACCCAACATGCATCCTAAACCCTAAACCTAAACCCTCTCTTCTTGGTGAAGAATTCTCACACCTTGATTGCTGCTACTGCAGCAGCAGGAGGCTCCAGAGGATCTTCCTTGGATCTCTCGCTTGTAGCCTTTCTTCTTCCTTATCACAATCTTCATTTGCCTGACTTGTGTGGGTGGTGGCATGGCAAAACAGGCAAAAAACTGCTGCAGTTCTTAATCCCAAAGAAGCTCCACCTGAAAAAGTTCTTCTTCCCCCGGACAAGATTGGTAACCAAAAGAAGAGAAGCAGCAGCAGCAGCTCCAAGTTCCTGCTGCTGGGCAAGTCAGAAGAAGAGCTTCAGGATCTAGCAGCTGCTCATGGCGAGGTAAAAACTCATGTTGAAACCCATCCATGTCATTCGTGCTTTACAGTCTAGTTCATACAGATTCTTCCTTGTTTGCTATCTCAGATGCACAGCATTTTTTTCTCTCAGTTGATACAGATCTCTGTGAAAGCCGATCCAAAAGGATGCACAGCTTTTTTCTTCCCATCAAATCTTCTCTCTTTACTATCCAAGGTATTGTATTTCTCAATTCTCTCTCTCTATATTTTGTGGGTTTGTTTTCTCATGTAGCGAAAGTACCGAGGAAGGCAATTGCATCAGTTGATATACAAGAACAAAGCCAAGGAAATCCAAGACTGTGCACAATGTATGTATTCTTCTTCTTCTTCTTCTTTGTTGATCCCAGGTTTTAGGAAGGAAAATGTTACAGGAGGAACGGCAAACGCTTCTTAGTTTTCAGACCTTTTCTTGTTGCAAGTGTAAAATAGGTAGGTACATTCTTGTTGTTTCTTCTGGAATGTGTGTGGGTTCTATGTGGCATTCTATGTGGCACACACATGACAAAACTGTTGGAGGTGATTTACAAGAGTTTGGAGTTTTTTTGGCCAGTCTTTCTTTTTCTCTCTGGATTTCTTCAGAGCTTTCTCTTTCTCTAGAAATGGGAGGTTGTGGCATTGAAGGTGTGACTGCTAAAAACTTGAGAATTTGCATTTGTTGACTTGTTGCAAAAGAAATCTCACAAAGAGATGCCATTCTTTTTCTTTCTTGCTTTCTCTGGATTTGATATGGTGTTTTTTTTGGTGCGGGGGTTTTGTGTTTTGTGAATGAACAAACTCTGGATATGGAAATCAGTACCCAAGCTGTTTCGTGATTCTTTAGAAACAGCAGGTTGGAGCATTGGACGCGCCCCAATTCATCATGTTGCCACTTCATCAGATGGTACTGCAAAGGTTGGTTGCTTACTATTGTCTCTTTCTTGAAACTTTCTTTACAGTAAGCAAAAGACAAGTAGAAGAACAGACCTTCTTATGCTTGTTGGTATGGGAGCTGCTGAAGTCCAGCATCGCAAACCCTAAACCCATTGTTGCTGCTCTTCATGATCAAGAATATGAAGTCCGGTATTGTGTACTCTAAATCCTAAACCCATTGTCACTGCTATTCTTGATGAAGAACATAAAGTTCGGTATTGCATACTCTAAACCCTAATCCCTAAAACCCATTGGTCACTGTTATTTGTGATGGGGAACATGAAGTCCAGTATTCCATACTCTAAACCCTAAACCTAAAACCCCTTGGTCACTGTTATTCCTGATGGAGAACATAAAGTCCAGTATTGCAGACTCTAAACCCTAAACCTAAACCCTATTTCAATACTATTTGTGATGAAGAAGAAGAAGAAGAAGAAGAAGGTGATAATGCATCTCTAATACTTTGTTGTTGAAATTATTATTTTGGAGATTGATTTTTGCTCTGCAATTGGGTATGGAGTTCCCCTGTCACTAAGGTGATGGGTTTTTTTTCTGTCTTTGTAGATATTATTGCAATTGGTGGATGATAGGCTGGTGGAAACTGTCGGGATTCCTGTAGAAGAGACACCAGGGGCAAATCGGTTAACTGCTTGTGTCTCATCTCAGGTTTATACATCCGAGCTTCATTTCCCCTTTTCATATTCTACTTTTTTTGTGTTCTTTTTTCTCTTGCAAGTTTGCTCTATCTATTTATAAAATAGGTATGCTCTATACATCAGCAAGCTGCATGACTTTTCTAACCACCATTCTTTTGATTGTGTATTCCAATCTCCAGGTGGGTTGTCCTTTGAAGTGCACATTTTGTGCAACAGGCAAAGGCGGGTTTTTCCGCAGCCTGAAACCTCATGAAATTGTTGAACAGGTAAAAAGTTAAAATCCTTCAGATCCTTCCATCTGTGAAAAACCCAAGAGAGCACATTTGATCTGTGTCACAGAAAAAAAAGTCCGGAAGTTGTTGGTTGTTTTACCTTAACTTTTGCACTGCGAAACATGTGGGGGGAACAGGTGCTTGCTATAGAAGAGATGTTTAACCATCGTGTGACAAATGTAGTATTCATGGGAATGGGAGAGCCAATGCTCAATCTTACCAATGTGCTTGCTGCTCTCCGTGTTCTGAACCAGGTTTGTTTTTCTTCCAGCTCTTTTTTGAACTGTTGTTGAACTGTTGATTCTTCAATTTTATTTTGCTGTTGTATTTCTTACCAGGAGTTGACTGACATTTGAACTTGTTGATCCGATGGAAAACAGGATTTGCATATAGGTCAGCGTATGATGACAATATCTACCGTTGGAGTTCCCAATACTATTGCCCGCCTTGCAACTCATAAACTGCAGTCAACTCTGGCTATCAGGTTTTTTTAAATTTTTTTTCCCCAGCTTGTGTACTAAGTTCTTGTCAAATAGCAAGAAGAACATTTTCCAGTTTCTGAATGAGAAACAATTTTTATAAATTGTTAATCTGAAAAAAACATCTTCAGAATTGTTTCTCTTTTTCCTGAGTTGGAGACCTAAATTGCTACAACTTGAGCATCTCTCTCCTCAGGCTGCTTTTGTTATCTGAAAGTTTTCAGAATGAACCCTAAACCCCTTGCTATTGTTTTTGAGTAAGTTTGTTGTTGCTGCCTTTCTGATTACACCCATGTGTTGTGTGTGGTCATGTTGGCATTCTGACCAGCTTGCATGCACCCAACCAGCTGCTAAGGTCACAAATTGTTCCGAGTGCAAAGGCTTATCCACTGGAAGCACTAATGGAAGATTGTAGTCACTACTTCAAAACAACTGGCCGTCGTCTCTCTTTTGAGTACACTTTACTAGGTGATGATTTCTTCTCTCCCCAATTGGGTTATGGGTTGGTCTGCTGCATCAGCAAAACCAACTTGGCCAGTTGCATATTTACATATTTCGAATAGAGAAAGTGTTGGGTGGCAGCAGGAGGAACCCTTAGTTGTATACACCATGATTGGTGAAGTTCCATTCTATGTGTATATTTGCTTTGTTGTCTTTTGTGTTTTCTGTAAAGATCAGATTGGCCACTTATGCATGGTGTTGTCAAGTTGAGACAACACCCACCCACCATATGGTTTGAAGTTTAGGGTTTACAGCGTAGATAATATCTTTGGTTTGCAATTCTTTACATGCAAAACATCAGAAAGGATCTTGGATAATAATCACTGCTTGCTATGATGCAGAGGGTATCAATGATCAGAAGCATCATGCTGAGGAGCTGGCAAATTTGCTCCATCACTGGGAATTGGGGCACCATGTGAATATCATCCCTTACAACCCGGTTGCTGATTCTGAATTTCGACGCCCACGCAAGCAAGCAGTAAGCAAACGGAGATAGATAGACCAAAAGGGGACAGTTATCCTTTTACTGGTTGCAGTGCTGGAATTGGTTCAATATATGTATATATATTGCTTTTGGCTAGCTAGGTTGAATGATGTAAGATATATATATATATATATATATATATATATATGTCGTCCATATTTTGCTATTGATGATGTGAGGAGGATACATTGATTGTTTTGCAGATATTGGAGTTTGTGGAGACTTTGGCTGCCAGGAGGGTGACAGCAAGTGTTCGACAAACTCGAGGATTAGATGCCAACGCTGCTTGTGGGCAGTTGAGGAATGAGTTCCAAAAAGTTCCTATTAGGGTTCCCTCTGGCCCTTCAGCTTGAGCAAACTCATAGCTCCATTCCATTGTTCAGAGAGGGAGCTGGGCTTCAAAGCTTAACCCATCAGCTGTTCTGTATTCATGTCTGCTTTTCGCACAGGTATTTTCCTACAACCCTCCCCAAATTTAAGGGATCAGGCAAAAAAATTCTGGGCATCCTCTCCTCTATCTGAAAAAGATTAGAAGGAGATGCAAAGCTCTCAAAAATTAGTTCAGAAGTTCTGTGGGTACTCGCCTCCCTTGTCTGTCATCACTTGCATTTCCATTTGTAGTCAGTGTCTTGGTAGGCCTGGAAGCCAATCTGTTCCAAACATGGTCCCTTCAATGTCATGGAATGACTGTTGTTTGTCTGGTTTTTTTGTGACACAGCCTCTCTGCCTCCAGGTTTTGTCTGGTTTTGTGACATAGACTCTTCACCTCGAGATTTCGTCTGGTTTTGTGACGCAGTTTCTCTGCCTCCAGGTCAAGGTACACACATCAGCTTGCTTTCTGTTAACAAGCTAATCCACACTAGTATTTCACTCTCCATTCTTGCCGTGTGGTGAAAACTCTCGATTAAGTACTATTGTCATATGTATGTACACAATTTTCTTTCATAGGTAGATTTAGCAAACATACCTGAGCATGGCTGCTGATTAAGATCGTCAAGTCCATTGTTCTGTGGAGTAGAGTGAAAGAAATGAAACAAGATTATGAGCTGTTGATATGAGCAAATTAAGAGGGCAACATTTGATCAAATCGCAGTGACAAAATTTGATGACTGCAGAATGATCTAGCCACAAGATGTTGATAGATTAGGTTTAAGGTGGGATCTTCAAATGTTGTCAGAAACATCTGTCTAGGAGCAGCTCCACTAGTACTCATTATGTGGTCCAGCAAAAGAAAATTGGATGAAGAAAAGTCAAAACATGCCAGTCAACAGCAGGTGTTAGTTTCTGCTATGCCTTTTACTAGCCTCAGCATCCTGTGGAAAAATGCTGAGCCAAAACCATTTTGTTGGCCAGAAAAGCACATGTCAAAAATCAACAGTCATGTTGATTATGTTGGAAATGTGAGATCACCAAAGTCAGCAGACAGAGAATCACATTGTGATATGCAAGTAATAGATAAATTGGGATTATTAGATTGTCAGATTTTACCCTGGCCCTCCTTTTTAGGGTACCCAACAATTTATATTAATAATCAGGGGCTTCTGCATTGCTCTGTACCTCACACTGAGAGGCACACAGACACCAACAAACAGAACAGAAATGAAACTTTGATAGATCTTGGTGTATAAGAAAGTTCTATCAATGCATTCTCTTACATCTTTTACTCAGACCAATAATCACATTATCTTTCTCCCACTGTTGCTTGCATCAGAAATTGAGAATTGAGTCTGTCTCCCACTGGTGCATTGTAGGTGTGTAGTATACACAATTGTCACATTTGTTGACAGTCTCTCATACAGACTATGGAACCATGCAAAAGCTCTTGATTATTCTTGTTGCATGTACACACCAAAGTTGGGTGGATACCGATTTTGAACATACCAGCAGAGACTGGTATTGAATCTTTGGAAATAATCATACATTGCATGCTAATGGTATTGACTCTGTAAAAAGATTCATAACAGCATGGTACTGGCATTAGCATCCAAAGGCGGATTTTTGGTGGGTATGTGACAAATATATACCTGGTATTGAGACTCATATAGCATTGATATTGAACTAGTATTGCCTCAAGTACCTGCCAGTGTTGTTCTTGGTATCAAGATTTTTAATTTTTCAATATGTGTAAGGGCTTAGAAAAAAATTTAAATCCAATTGTTTGATACTTGGTTGGAGGTAAATTAATAGTAGCAATATGAATTGGGTAAGTCGGAATTTATTTTACATAAATAACAATCTGGATCCATGTATTGGATTTAGGGTTTTCAAAGTGTGGAAATGCTTTTCTTTTTGGGTCCTACAAAGAGAATAGAATGTTAGGATGGTTTGAATCACACAACAATAGATAATACAAATAATGTTCCACATACAAGCATCTTGCCCAACGAGAATTACAAGGGTATGAGTTGTTAAAGTCTAAAGTGTTGCAAGTATAAAATTTGAGTGAAAATTTGAATGCAAAATGTAATGCATTTGTAACCCAAATTTATAAGTTTTATATCTTCAAGCCTTAGATTCATTCTTCAAAATATCCAACTTTAGCATGTTTTTGTTCTCTTTTAGCAAGTTCTCTTGAGCTAGTTTTTGTCTATCAACAAGGTTGCAATCATTTTGTGCATTGTTAAGCTGGTTTTTGTAAATCATTATTGCAAGCTTGTCGAGATTATCATCCTCAAAACACAACATCGTCATAAGCTAGTGAATACACCTACAATTGAAAAGATTCATTCTATTTCGAGTTGTGAACTTGGGATGCCAAGAATTTGTTTTGCCAAGAACCCCACATTTGGGAATCTAAGTTGATTACTAGCACACCACTTCAATGGATTGAGTCCATTTGCATTTTCCACATTGAAACATAGAAAATTTAGTTTCAAGAAGACCTTTAAAAACTTATTATGATGAAACAACCCATACAACCCATTTGAAGGTGGTCGAGATAGTGCAGGAATTGAACATGTTGTAAATTTTCTTGGATTTAGAAAACCTATAATAATGTTCAATAGTGGTAACAAAACTAGATTATCATGATATTGCATCAATGTAGTTGCTTGATCTTTGCCTATGTGATCCATGATGCAATGCATGCATTTAAAGCATAGATCAAATATCAATGCGAACATCATATGAGCTTTTTCCTAAAATAAGTTTTTTGCAAAACTTGGAAAAAAACACATCATATTAACAAAATTTTAAGCCATTTTTCCATATAAAATTTATATCTTCTTATCAAATTCCTCACACTATAGTGGAGGAACAAGAACAACTCAATGTGTATATTCTTTCCTTGTCATCCCCATGATTGCCAAAGTAACAAATAATGTAGCAAATAAAAACTAATGCCCTTTGCATTGTTTAATAAACATTGGTGAACAACAAGGTTTTAAAGTTTCAATTACCATTCACTCAATTGCCCATGTAAAACCATTGGGAATTTTAACTTGCAATGATGAACTTTACCATGTGTAAAAGATGTTGATTGCATTAGCATATTCCAAGGTTTCTTGGAACAAAATGACCTTTGAAATGAAATGAGTTTTCACAAGGGTTTTTAGTTTCTTGTGCTTCACGCTAGCCTCATGGCAAGCCTTCTACCACTTAAGTTTGCCCTTCCTAGAGTTCTTGGTTTAAATGATTGTTTTTTAAAGTGCAACTTGGGCATCTTTCAAGCTAACTTCCTTCATGCACTCATTAATTTTAATCTTGTTGGTAGCATATTGACATGTTTTTGACATAACATGACCAAAACAAATGCTAATAAATAGTTGAAGTAACTACAATGGTTCACAAGACACAATAGAAGTGAAGGCAATGTAGATTAACTCCTTCGTCTATAACTTAGGTTATAACTTTTTTGTTGGGTTGAACTTTACAAACATAACCTTCACTTGTTTTGCAAGAGTTGCACTAGAAGAATTAAGTGTTTCAAACAATCCAACTATTATATAACTAAGAACCCAGTCTTGCTTAATAAAATTGATAATCAAAGCAAAGGTGTTGACATCCAAAGGTCAAAAGTTGTTGTCACAATTGCACATTGACTAATGGCAAGAAACACATACCTCCATGGTTTTTTGTAATAGAATAAGAATATATTTGAATGAGTTTTCGAAATGGACATTGTATTTGACTATAGAAATGGAGCATTATTTGCCTCAACCAAGGATTCTCCACAACAAATAATGACATAGAACTTTTTGTAATCATCAACACAAGATCTTGAGTGAACTCCATTTAAATAGGGTGAGATTTTTTTGTAAGGCCTCACATTTTCAAAAACATTTGTGATGGCTGAATGTGTTATAGATGCCTTATGTTTAGTTTTCTACCATTTGCCAGTGTTTTTTTTTAGGGCATTTTTATGCACCACATATTTCAATAGTTCTAAGCCATGTTCATGGATACCATGTTCAGGGTTGTAAGATAAAAAACCTTTTTGCAACCTATGAAAACTTGCGAAATTATTAGAGGAGTAACACATCATGTACCCCATGACTTGCATTGCTTACATGTCAACCTTGGTACTATTCTCATTTAACACAAAAATGATGATTTGGAACCCAAAACTTTTGATTCACAATTAGTTACATGAGGTGTTGCATCCAAAACACCTTTTTTCAGCTCAATGTTCTTCATTAACAACATTATGGACCTTCAACATTTTTGACACAACATTCTCAAATGTTTTTAAACCAATTGTCCCTACAATGTGAAGTTATCTTCAAAAGAATCAAATATTTCCAATTTTTCCATATTTAGAATGCACAACACAATTGAAAGAAACAACAAACTTTTTTGAAATTATAGCATGGGAAAACACACAAAGGTTTAGAAAAACTAGTGAAAAATTGAGCAATGCTTACCTTTTCATGTAGACTTGTCCAAGCTCCAAGCACTGGAAAACTTTAAACATTTTTGTCAAAAGAGCTCCTATCAAATCCAAGTTGTAATCTATTTAGCCACCATATCCAAAAGATGCATTCATAAATTCATATGTTTTAACAATAAACCTAATACTAGGAAACTCATATTGCAAGTCAACCCATAATGTAGGACCTTGGTATCACACAAACTTTGCAAAACCTTAAACTCAACTAGTTGGGTAATCTTAATATGGTTGTTTTTTACTAGAACAGACAACCAGGTTTTCAAATTTTTTTCATCATTTTGATAACCCATAGGTAGAATCCTCTATACCCAAATGTATAACTGGGTTCATACCTAATGCCTACCATCCAAAGGTACTAGTACAAGGCTAATATTCCTTCAAGTCATATCAATATGGTTGGTTCTTAATACTAATGCCAGTACTAATCTATATACTAGGGTTATAGCCTAGTAGCCATTGAACAATGGTACACACACAATTGTCCCATCTTTTGGTTCTACCCCTCAAGGATAGGCTATGGATCAAGAAGCTCTTGATCATTATTGTTGCATGTACCTACACACGATTGATTTGTTTGTGTAGTAGGGTAAGGAATCCCCTTGAAGGCTTCACAACTTTGAAGCCCTATGGAGGAGGGTGGCAGAGCTTGAGTGAAAAAGGGCAAGAATTTGAGAAGCCCCAAAGGGAATCCTTTACCAAACCAAAACGATTTCTGAAAAACATTCCCCTTAAGGGGAGGTGTGTTATATGATGTAAGCTTGTGCTTGACAATGCATTTTGCACCTATGAACATGCCTAAGCTTGGTTCACAAGTGTAAACAAAATGATTTTTTGAAAAATGGTAAATAACTTACTTGCCTGGAATTGAATTTTCAAATTTTAATAACCTACCCAGATGACCCAGTTATAATCTAGGTAGGCTAACACAATGTTATCAAAACATAATGATATCAGACAAATATCATAACAACAACCAATTCTCTTCTTACTTAACTAGTCCTCTTGCCAAATCACATGCACCAAAAAACCATGTGCTATGATCAAAGACATCATTTAGCTCAGTGCTTATTTACCCTGTAGAATTAGTGTACTAAATATACATAGGGTGTTGAAAAGGGTTGTGTGTAGGTGTGAAGAAAAAATGTTAGAGGTCAATGAAATTGTTGGATTTGTTGGCTTAATATTTTTTCTTAATTATCTAATAAGAGTTAATAGTTAAATGTGTAATAAGGTTTGATAGGTTTGTGAGAAATTTTGGAGGACTAATGGAAATGGTAGAAAGTAATTCAATGTTTAGTAAAATAAGGTTTTGTATGTAGGCTTGAATTTTTTTTTTCAAACCAATGGGATTGTTGGATTTGATGGTCTAAATTTGTTTTTTAAAGTTATGTTGAGTGAAGTAAGAGTTCAATGTGTAATAGCTATTTGTAGACAGGGTTTTTTCAAATAGGTCCTCGAATAATGGAAAGCATAGGGGGAACTTTTTGAATGTATTTAGAGGGCACCTTAATATCTATTCTAGAAAAGAGGATGGATTTTAAACCTATTTTTCAGGAATGGTATAAATGAGTGTTCTCTGGATTTATCCAAAATCTATGATTTCAAGTTTCATATATTTATGCGCCTTAATTTTTGAAAAGACACATTCAGAACACCTCTTGAAAATATCCTCTTTGCTTGTCTTTTCCTTCAATTCTTGAAAAAAAAATCTGTGACACCTTTTGCTTATTTAATGAACACTTGTTTTTTCTCTCAGTAATCGATTTGTGTTACATTGAAATCATCTGCTTTGATAGGAAAATATTATTAGAACAAATTATGGTTGTATTCATTCTTGTCATGTTTATTTCAGTTTTTTATAATTGGCACTAAGGAAACCTTAAGTGTTATTGTGTTTTTTTCTTTGCAATTTCCAAAGATCTTCTTTGATAAGCAAAGATACTTGGGAGAAATGTTTTTGTAGTAAAAACATGCATTTGAATTACTGCAATGTGTTTTTTCAGTTAATTATGGGTTGAAGTTTGCTTTCACTGAGTTGTTTACAAGGAAGTTTCAATCTGAAGGTCCATGAATATTTTTCCTATTTATAAATTCCATGAATAGAAGATGCAATTAAAGAAAAAGGATTGAACTTTGTTGACAAAAGACTTATGAATGGGTGTTGGCAACATGAACCAAATTTAGAAGTTTGTAAAGTAGTGATGTGTTTTTGATATTTAAATGCAACTCAATCACATTGTTCTAAGGTGTTTGAAGAACTCTGCAAACCATATGAAAACTTTATGCTAAGAAGTGCAATGAAAACATTTGGATAACTGGTTGGATGTTTTCAAGAGTCTTGAGTAAATGCATTTTAGCCTAGGATTTACATATGGGCAACACATATATTTACATCTATCCTTGCATCATAGTATTTTCAATGTCTAACTTTTGTGTAGATTTTTTTTTGTTGCCAACTTTTGGTTCTTTGTTTGATGCTAGCAAGAATTTTTCAGATGTTTGTTAGTTTGTCACATTGTCCTAACGAAAGGTGAGGAGATCCTAGATAAAATTGTGTATTAGGTAGCATCTCCTAATGAGGCTGCTTTGGTTACTATAGCCAAAAATTTTGGTTTCTTCTTCTATGCATAGGGCCATTATGTGCCATCCACCCAATGTTGAAATATGATGGATGTTATCAATTGTGCACATGTTACAAAATTTTCTATCTAATGACAAATGAAGTTTGGCATATGGATGGTTCTATGTATTGTCACCTTTTACATTTTGTACATAACTTGTTGTAGTATAGTGATTGTTCTTATGGTTTTAGTTTGAATTGGATAGCAGGCGGTCACCAATAGTAGTTAAAATGCGGGAAGCACATGTGGGTGTGATTCTTCCATAAATTTGTTGATAAGAGTGGCCTAACTAGAATTAATTCAAGGTGTAGCCTTGTATTGTTACATATGTCTCAGCTAAGGCTTCTATTCCCAAGCCTCTATTGTATACAAAAGTCCCTTTGTCTATGCCTTAGCGCTAGCCATGTCATGACTAAAATGGTGAAGTAGCTTAACATAATTTTTTTGGCTATTCAAGAAAATTTTGGGAACGAATTTCAGATATATGTGTCCAAAGTATTGATGTGGAGTCTTCCTTGTTTTGAATTTTTGATTCTATTATGTGGTGTCCCTGGAACAACATAAGAAAGTGCTAGTATGTTATCTGTCATTATCTTGATGACTGACTAGTTTTATATCGTAAAATAAGCTCACCTACTTTAGAATTCGATGTAAACTTTAATATTGGTGGCAATCCATTAACAGTTGCAGCATATTTAGGGTGAATACACCCAATTTCCATATGAATTATGAAGCCATGCATCCTAGGCCGAAAATAATCTTAGGACAAGTGACCTTTAAAGAAAATGATGCTTCAAAAAGGCATAAAACTCACCTTTGTGATGAAGCAATACCTATGCTGTTGGGAAGAAAATCTCAATCACATAGCTCTACAAGTGTAAAATCATTTAGTTAGTCGATGTGTAGGGTATAAATGTAACTAATTCTTTGATTCTCATAGTATTTTTGGTTTACCTACAGGGTGTTGATACAGTGATCTATGAAATAATGGCTAATGTTGAGTTAAATCTTTACAAAGAGGTTACACATGATCATCTTGAGAAGTTTGGGGTTGATGGGCTTGGGACATTATGTTTGCATATCATAAGTTAGATGCTCAACTATATGAAGCTTGGAATAAAATTTTTATCCAGGCCAAGTCAGTCTTATGAAATAGGGAGAAGAAACTTGATGAGGTGAATAGTTTTTCAGAAGAAGTCTTCATCATATTTCACATTCACCTTTCTTCATTGAATCTTTTTCTTACACTTGCAAGTGATTATGATTTGTTTACATGCAATGTGTGAGTATTACTTGCCTTGAATGTTGATATGCTACTATGGTTATTTCAAGTTGGAGAACTTATTGAGAAAGAGTTGATTTTGCTTGGGTGCCTTGCAATTGAAGATAAAATTCAAGGAGTTCCTTGGGTGTTAATAAGAGACAAAATGGAGATTGCTATCAATATTGGATATGGTGCAATACCAGTTTTTGCATGAATTTCTTTATTGTTTGGTTGAGGGCAAATGTGCAGTATAAATAAAAATCTTTATAGAATGGTTGTTATTTAATTTGAGAGAGCACTGCAAATGACTACATGCTTAGATTGGGGTGCATATTTAAAAGTATTGATAGGCATTAAATGGTACAATGTGGGACAAAAAAAAAAGGAAACAAGACATATCTTGAAATATTGGGGGGTTGTCTTGCAGCTTGCAGCTTGCAACTTGCTTAGTAATGACATGAAGTAGTTCATCCTCAACTCAGATGTCAAGACAATTGGAGATGTAGAAGATAGAGTTAGTGTCTCATTTTTTTAAAGATAAAAATATGATATGATAATCACATTCTAATACACGTTGTTATATAGGTTTCAGGGTGAGGTGTTTTTGGTAACTGACAACACCTATGAAATTATCATGAAAAAGTTGATATATCAAATGAATGGTGGTTCTTGGAATGTAGGGTGATCCTTTGGAAACTTCTAGAATGGTAGAAGATTGGGTTGCAAAGCACTTGCAGGACTTTATCAACGAGGCTAAACAAAGGGCATCTAAAATGGATTTGGCATTAATGATTGATGGAAGGTGTCTCATGTATGCATTGGATCTGAAAAAGCTTCAAAAGACATTCCTTAAGTTGTCGATGATGTGTAAGGCAGTGGTGTGTTGATGTGTGTCACCATCGCAAAAAGCTCTAATAAGCATCATGATGCGGTTTAGGCGAAGCATCCCAATATGTGGATCTGTGAATAGATGTAGATGTAGCTTTTAAAATGGTTGTTTATGAAGTAAAGTTTTCTTCTTGTGGCAAACCTGTTTCATTTTCCTAACAACACAATAATTGTCTTATTGGATTGAATCTAATGGTAATCTTCTTCCAATTCAGATGCTTCAATAGAATTGGTTGTTTGTAGGTCACCACCTTGATAAAAGATGATGCTAAGAAGATAATTCTAAGCATTGGTGATGGGGCCAATGATGCCAGTGTGATCCAAGCTGCCCACATTGGAGTTGGAATTAATGGACATGAAGGGATGCAAATTGTTATAACTAATGACTTTGCCATTACACAATTTCAATTTCTAATATACTTGTTTTTGGTCCATGGTAGATGGTCATACATCCAAATTATTAAGGTGGGCATGGCCACATCTAATCTTCCTTTTGTTGGCTTACTTTCCTCTAATTTGTCTACATTCAACTAAGGGAATTGCTTGATAAGTGGTGGGTTATCTTTTCTACAAGAATTTAACACTCATGCTCATGCAATTTTGGTTCACTTTATACACTGGATTTTCAAGCCAACACTTTTATGATGATTGGTTCCAGTCATTGTACCATGTTCTTTTCACTACTTTGCTAGTTATTGTCGTTGGTATTTTTGACAAGGTTTGTGATGCCAACACCTCTACACCTAAATCTTATAATTGTAAACATCATTTAAATCTCAATTTCTGTTGTGAATATGCAGTTGCACATCTAGGTTTCATTAAAGGTTGCATAGTTTGCTCATGTTTTATTGACATTCTTGATTGAGACTCTTGTTGAATTCAATCTTATCAAATCATTAATGATCCACACCTACTCATACCCTTGCATGGATACATAGGATGTTAGTGCCTCAAGATCAAACGCATGCCCCCAACTGTACAAAGCAGGTATTGATAACCTATACTTCAAGTGGCAGGTGATTGTAATATGGTTCATAGCTACAACATTCTAGTTTTTGATCTTTTTCTTCCTTCCTATCACTTGTGCATTCATGTGCATTACTATTTGCCATATAAAGGGAATCTCCACCAATACAATTCCATGTTCGCGTCACCAGGGGTCAATGTTTAATTCTTTTTATTTTTAAACATCGAAATTTCAATTGCTTACATGATGACAAAACAAGTCATTTGCCAATGATTTTGGAACTTGTGATAGGAATGCCTATCATGTGCACAAAAAACAATTTTAAACCCAAGGAAGTCGTTAATGGCACCTTGGGTCATGTCATTTGGCTATCACATCACCAAGTCATTGATGAAAGTTCTAGGTACACTGTATCTATTTCATCCACATTACTTGAAATAATCTTCATAAAATTGCTTGGCCATTACTAGGTTTTAGATCTTGAACTTTTGCTTGGGATTATTGGCATCCACCCACTATTGGAACGGGATGTATTCATCGAACTTCCAAATTCAAGTTTCATTGTTTCTATTGAACAAATTCCCATCATCCTTGCTTTTGCTTTCATAATTGACAAAGGATTAACCTTTTTAAGAGCTATCCTTAGACCACTTTTACATCCATCCAAACAACACTTGAAGAAAAATGGCACGTTGTATGTTGTTCTATCACGAATGAAACATTTACTAGACTTGCAAGTTCTTGAACCCCTTTCCCATATTGTTTTAAAATATTTCCAACCAGGAAATGCTCACCTCGTAGAAGACAGATGTTTACAAGCTCTAGAGCACATAACTTGATGCACATGTTTGCATCTTGCATTATGGGAAATAGTTCATACAATTTGGATTTGCAAATAACTAAATATATACTTGTGCACAACTTATGAACTTTGATGAGTGATTCCCCATATTAAAAAAAAAACTTTTTGATGTAACTTTCATGTAAATATTTTACGATACCTAGGTTAGTCCTCAAATTTATGATTATCTTAGCTACCTAAGTTAACCTACCTTATACATATAATTACCCTAAGTTAACATAGGTAGTTTTTTTGTATGCCTTGTTATTTAGATGCATGTAGGTAATTCGATCTACACTTTCCCATCATGTGTTATCCAATCATACAATCACATAATGTCCTAAACAACTACCATGGATCTAGTCATGGATTTGGATTTATTGGGCCATGACTTTAGGCAATAATTATGCATTTAGTTAGGTTTACGATATGTTATTGGGCTACAAGTAGCTTGCCCCTTATGGATGAAAATAGGTGATGTTTCAAGATAATAAAAGTACATTTATCAACAACATACTTATGAAAAGTAACAATAAATCAAAAGGACATGATGAATAAATTAAAAAGAATATATGAAATTGTTTTCAATTTGAAGAAGAGTGTTCTTTGTAGCACCATGTTCAAAACCATGTCTTTTGCTCAAAGTTGCACATCATAAGTTTATATCTATGACCCAATGGGATAGGGAATTTTAATTATATCTTGAGAATTTTGACTAGAAACTTTGATAACTTATTCTAATAATGGGCCAATAAAAAAGACTCATTGCTAAGATGTTTAGCTGTGATATATGCTTATGCTTTGAATTGAAATACTTGCATGCAAAAACCATGACATGGCCCTTCTATATTAAAATTTTTTTATTAGTATATATTTTTTCAATCCAAACCTTTTTCCCCGGTCACAGGGTTCTACTTGTGTGAATAAATATAAATATACATATATTTGTTATGGAAATATTTTATTTTACACTTACACCAAGAGAGGAAAAAATGTAAAAAAAAAATTATTTATGTTTATACACCCCCATGTAAATGTTTTTGGTAGGGTAAATGTTAATGTACATATTATATACCCTTATTGTTTAAACATGTTTGCAATCCATATTAAGATCGTAGTACCTTGGCCATTTCTACACATGTCCGTCAAATAATTAATTAATTTTGAGATTTTGATTTCAACAAATGGAACGTTCCTAAATATTCATTATTATCTTTCACAATTTTTTTGATTTGGAAGAAATAATTTTTGAAAATTTCAACATTTCTGAAAATAATATAATTAGTGTCAAATTGGCCAAGGTACTAAGGTAGTTGCGAGTTGCATCCCAATGCAGGCACACCCAAAAGCTCAATCTTTTTTTTTTTTTTTTTCAATGGGCCTCTTTAATTGGTCCTTCACAACTAATACCAATATTTTTTATGCTCTTCAAATAAAAGCTTTTAAACCAATAAAACATGCTTCTCTTTAACCTTGTTGTATACAATACAACCCAACATGTTTTTGGCAAAGAATATGGGACAAATTGAGATGCTATTGGGGAATATTTTTTATTCACATTCTTGAATGCATATTGGGTGCATGTCATCCCACCTCAATTGATTGAGTAGAATTTTTATTTATTTCTAACTTTGTTCCTCACCGTTGTTGGCTTATACTTTTACTAGAGTTTGGTAACCTATTGTGATTCATATTAATTAGTTTAGTTAATTGTGGTGCAATCTAAAGATTTTGAAAATTTTGATTCGAAATGGGGCACTTTGATTGGCCCATCACACAATTTGTTTTTTGAAACTTTTGGGTAGCTCCTTTTTTGTCCCCAATAGAACTAATATGCTTTTAACATTGTATAACATAGTTTTACATAGTTTTACATGGCTATGAAAAATTATGTAAGTGCATTTGTTTTACACTTACATGAAATGTGTCCTACATGGGAATTTTTATTAAAAAAATTGTGACAATTTTTTTTAACCTTGTAAAGGCCTCAGGGGGGAAGCTTTACAATTCCTGCCTTAGTTTGATGACTTGCTAGAAACTATTATTGAAATATGGCACATTCAGATATTTTTCCCTCCAAATATGGCAATTTGGGTATTTTCCCCCTTAAAAAACAAAGGGAAAAAAAGGGAAAAAAAAGCCTTTGTATGAGTTGCATCACATTATTTTTTTGGGTGATATTGTAACTTGTTGTAGTTAAACTATTATCTATGAAATCCTATTTACAAGTAAATCACCAAATTTACCTGTTAAATAATTACATAGGTAATAATTTAACTACAACAAGTTACAATACCACTGTTGATGGGTTAGGTTTGGGTTCATAAAATGAATTGTTTGGGAATTTTGTGTTCAAAAACCAAAACCCTAGATTGAGTCACCAGTGATAGATCTAACGGTTCAGATCTTGATCTCAAAATCATCAAAGATCATCTCTCAACTCCAGCCCGGCATTTCTTTTACTAGTGAGGTGAATTTTCGCCAAATTTTGACCTAAAAAATATGGTTTCAACCTATATGAAGAATTTTTCATGGATTAAAAATGGCCCAAATTCACCAGATTTTAATGATAAGTTCAAATAGGTAGCCAAGAAAATAGAAGGATTTAAATTTATTTTTCCCCCCTACTCTCATATCTAGTATGTAGCCAAATTTGGCTAAAATTATTTTCTGAATGAGAACCACTTTGACTACATCACAAAATCCTTAAAAGCTTCCATGTCCTAAATAAAGTCTACCAGACTATTTGCAACCAAAAGATCCATAGCCAGATTTTAAAAATTTTAAAATTTTTAAAATTTTTTTTCCCATTTTCTCCATTATGAAGAAAAAAATTCAGATTTTTCAAAAAAAATAAATTATTATTTATTTTTATTTTTTCAATTTCATGAGGTAGGTGGACTGGTGATCATACACAAGAAGACAAATCATGGTTGTAGCTACACCACCTACCTCACCAAATTGGAAAAAGAAAAAACCATGGTTATAAAATTTCTCCATCTTTTTGGTACCAGCCATTTTCTAGCTCCATCTTATTATGGGTGGGTTTTCAATTTGGGCAGAAATAGTGGATTTGGATTCTTTGAAATCTGGTGAATTTGCGTCTTTTAAGGAGAGGTTCCCATACTTGGGTGTTTCTCGTGAGGTTTGGGAACACCCTCGGTGCCCCTCCCTCAGGACAACACAATTGTATGGGGGACATCCCTTACAACAAAATGTGCCAAATAAAACTTGTTGAGAGTGTTTAGTGTCTTTTGAACATTAATCCCGTATGACTGAACCCTAAACCCTAAAACCCTAAACCCTAAACCTGTTACAATTTTCAAGTTGATCCATGTCACAATTTCCAACTTGATTTCTATTATAAAAGATTATGAAAGGCTTGAGTGACCAAGCACCCACCAGTGCACCATCCAAAATATCCAATTTAGCAATTTTTTGGATTGGATGAAACCTAATCCTTGGGGTTGAAGTTGTGTTTTTTTTTTTTTTTTTTTTTTTCCCCCCTTTCCTTTTGAATTGAAGGATGTTTCAAACAAAAAGGAGAGAAATATTTTAGAAATTAAAAACATGGCCTTCCATTTTCAAAACCCACCACATTCTTTAAATATTTTTTTTTCATAACCCC
>Ga0116227_10000883_pt1 | contig 62986 bp, 39 predicted proteins | sample S1TSphgellanicum_FD_89693 | JGI IMG/M metagenome (GOLD analysis project Ga0116227, IMG submission 89693) | Host-associated microbial communities from peat moss isolated from Minnesota, USA - S1T2_Fb - Sphagnum magellanicum MG | ecosystem: Host-associated > Plants > Peat moss > Unclassified... | reverse complement strand
TTTATATTATTTTATTTATTATTTTTTTAATTAATATTCTTTTTTTTTTTTTTTTTTTTTTTGTAATTTTGACCTTTCAAAAGATTTTAGTTTTTGACAAACCTGACTTATGGCCAAAGAGATGGTGAAAATGTTCAATAGTTAATATTTGTTTATTGTGAAGAGTGATTACCCATTACCAACCTAAAAAAACAATAACTCTGAATGAAAGATTAAAAAAAAACCATACATGTGGAGCGACATGAGGTTCCTTCAGTTTGAACATGGTTTGAATTCTCTTCTCCCTTAGGGGCTCAATATCTTGTTCATGATGTTCCTTTTGATGCATAATTGATGCATAAAGATACTAATAGTATCATGACTCGATTGTAACTTGCCTCTTCCTTATGCGATAGGTGTTGCCTAATATTAGAGGTGGGCTTAGGATGTTTGTAGCCTTGGGGGCTTTAGGGTTGGTCATATTTATCCTAATTGTTTATTATGCTCTAAGGTGCTAAACTTTACCAAGGACAGGTTATTTGGCTGAGGTGAGGTGGTGTTTTCAAAAAAAAAAGAGGGTATTGAGTTCAATTGGGATAAATGGAAAATGAATTTAAATATAAATTAGGTAGCAAAGTTTGTGTTGAAACTAGTCATAGTTCCAACTTAATTTTGAACTATATTCAAATTAGGTGTTATTTTGAACTTGAATAAATTCAATCATGTTAGTCATTGTAGTCACAATGCTAAGAGTGTAAAATACATGATTTTATAATACTTTTACCCACTAAAATGAGTGTGCCTACTTGACACCACTTCACCAACTTGTTTGCTCATCACTCCAACCATGTTTGAAACAAACCTTGAATGTGGCTATTGCTAGTTACCCATGCTAGGGTGAGGGGAAACTAGGCCAGTTTAGGGGCCGAATTGTGGTTCATCCACAATTGAGTTGAGGTTTCCAATAGATGGTGCATTGGTGAGTGCTGGGTCAAATAATCCCATTCAAAATCATGTACTTAGCAAAAACAAGTGCAGTCATGAAGTTTGAGAATCATGACCTCAGTAAACTCTTCACAAAGGTGTGGATATAATTTAATGGTTCCATTTCAGTTTTCTATACAAATTGTAGATTCATCCAATTTTGTATCCTTACTTTACATGATCTTTTCCTCAAAGATTTAATGGATATGACATTAGGGTAGGAATCAAAACTTGTGATATCCAATTGATGATGTACTTAATAATTGGAAAAGAACTAACTACATTATTAACCATAATCAAAGTCCTTAAAAAATATAGTATAGTCTTTTTCACTTCACATAATATATTAGAGATTAACATTAGACATGTATGAATTGATTTGCACATTGTTCCCCATTTAGCAATTTACAGAAGCAATACAAATATTCATTTTTTCAGGAATACAATATAATCTTCCTTTTTCACATATCTATATTTTATAATGTTGATTTCATCCTTATGTTTGAAAAATACCCCAAAAATTCTAAAATGAAAAAAAAATGAACAATACAACCTATTGTTTCAAACTATGGTTGTGGGTTAGGTTCCCAAATTGCATGGGGAGTCATGTCTTGGTTCAAAGACGACCAAGTCCATTCCCTCCCAATTCATCTCTATGAAACTTTGGAGACTCCCCCAAAATATAAGTTTCTATTTGAAGATGTAGTGCCTCCCCTTTGGCTCACCTACTTAGGTGAAAACAAGACAACTTTAGGCAAAGCATATCAGATAAAAGTGTGGTACTATTGGGAACATCTTGGGGAACACATTGCAAATTTGAGGAACCCTTTGAAAATTTGATGGGAACACATTGGAAACATGAAAAACAAGCACAAAAGCCACCCTCCCCAAAACAAAAAACCCTGAGCCTCTTGAATGCATGCATGTTGCATCACCTCATTGGCTGAGTATAATTTCTATTCCTACATTTGTTTGTCATGATTTTTGACATACGCTAATGGTAGGGACATACAATTGGCAGGCTCATTTATTATAAATAATACCACACTTGACAAGAACACCCATGATGGGTTCACAATTATGCAAAAGGCAAGTGTAACTTTCCTGCAAACTTTGATGCTTATGTAGGGTAGGACCCGGAGTCAAGGGCATTCTCAAAATGAGAGGGGCCCAAGATGAGATAGTTTCAAGACATCATTGGCCTTACTCAGCCCTTAGTAAGGACCCGGCCAAACTTTGTTTTAACAGAAAGAACCGTTAGAATTTTTCTAAAGGAACCTTCCACATAAGGTTTCTCCTTTCCTTTCTCAAACAAAAATCATAGCCCTTAAAATTCTACCAGAGCTTTACACTGGATAAGGACCTCGAAGGGGGGCGATTCCAGGAATTCAGGTCCCATGTTGCACTGCGCCCCCCCCTCATGCCAGGCTCGCATTTGCAGAACAGCCCTATTCTTGGTCCTTATCCTACAGACAAAACAAAAAAAGGCTGGGAAATGAAAGGAGGCAAGCACCTAACAAACTATAAGGTAATAATCTTTGAGATGTGAATCCCTATATGAAAGAGGGCACTTTTTCCATTCCCTTGTGGGGTAGGTTGCAGTTGGACCTTGTTTTGACTACCTATACAACTCAAAACCTTTCCAATTGCTAGGCAGCATGAACAGGTGCTTTCCAATTGCAAGTTCCAAAAAGTCTAGTTAAACAATGTTGGATACGTTTGTGAATCTTTGCATGGCATCATAAGCTCCTTCGTCGCCTCATTGTTAAGAACTTAGAAATGCCTACCTATGTAGCCTCGTTGTAGAGAACTTCATCACACCTATATACTAGAGAACAGAACGTGGCCCATTTATGGCCCATCCTACCAGGTGAGTCATCGTCCCTGGGTAGGCCCAGGAGGGCAAATGCAATGACATGGATGAATTAATTCGGCTGAATGTGTCACAAATGGCCCATCCCCTGGTGTAACGGGCCCCTCAGGGTTGTGATGGGAAGTGTTAATGGTCGAATTGGCAGCTGGGCCTGCCTTCACTATCAAGGGAGATGGAAAATGGGCCAAATCCCACATTTAGGTCCCTTAAGGTCCCATAGGGTATCACAAAAGATATATTTGTCTTCCTTTGGTGACTTTACCAGGTGACACACCGTCCACCATTCTAAGAGTATCTCCAACGGTGCTCAGTATGCAGAGTCAAATTGGATGAAGAAAAGTCCCAAAATGCCGGTTTGTCTCAGGAAAATGGTTTTGGCGCAGCATAATTGCCTGGCTAGTAAAAGGCACAGCAAGGATGTGCACATGCAGAAAAGAGTGTAATAAATATGATCTAACTGCTGCTCTGAGTGTTTCTGATTGGCCCATCATAATGATTGGTCCAGGTGGTTTGTTATCTGCCTATTTGCTGTCCCAGTTTCAGTTGAATGGGTGGGGTTGCAAAAAAGTAAATAACTAAACTTGGATGTGAAAAGTATTTTTGCAGGGCAACAATCTGATTACCGCTGGAGAGGCTCTAAGCCTCAAAAGGCATGAGGTGGCTGTAGGTACAGCCAGGGAAAAACATGTAATGGAAAGCTAATGGTTAGAGCCAATTCTGAAGTTGCAAGTCACAACAGGCCAATAGGCTAAAGTGGTGCCATCCCCATAATAGGTCACTTTTATCATGTAACTGGGTTTTGTGTCTCATTTAGGTCATTTTCTTGGGTTTTTCCTAGGTGAAACAGGTGTTTGGCTGACTCCACTTTTGGTTCTCTAGTTCCACCTTGTGATGTGAATCAAGGGTGCATCCCTAAATTGAATTGAATCAATGGTGGTGAACAAGGGTTCAAACTTTAGAATAGGCCCCCCAATTGAACAATATTATGTGTGTATGATTTTTAATACACTATTTGGGTAAGTTTATTTTAAGAATATATACATTTAATGTGTAAATATAAATGTATAATTTATATTTATATTTTTGTATGTGTAAGTGTAAAACTTTGAACACGTAAAATCTTATGAGACCATTTTATTCCATGTAAAATGGGTTAAGCGTAAGTGTAAAACACGAAAAAAAAACACGCACACACACTTACATACTTTATGTAAACTTGATTCGTAGAAGCTTTATTGACTTTGCAAAAATTTAATGTTGCCATTTTCTTTTGATGATGGGCCTAGAGCATCCAGCTTTTAATACACCTTTTCCCACTTGCTATAGTCCTTCACATAAAATCAAACATGAATTTTTCCCCCCCCCACACCCTCATTTGTTGTTGTAAAATGCAGCACTTGTAACTAAAAATCAAATTTTTGTACATTTTGTGAAGAGAGAACATACAAAAAGGAATAGAATATCCATATGCAAAGGATATTGTGACCATTCTTTCAAAAGAATAAATGATTATAACAAAATGGTGGTACTACGGAAAATCATAACTTGCAAAAATGAGGATATTACACTTTGCATTGACCTTGGAAATTATAGTCTTAAAAAAAATGAAGATATTGCATCTCTTGAACAATAAAACAAAACCACATTGAAAATGTGTGCAATATGACAAGAGATGGAGCTCAGTTGAAACAAGTTGTTAATGAAGCTTGCAACATTGTATAAGAATTGCAAGATGACCATGTATGTGCCTACTTTTGCAAAACATGTAGATGAAGAAGACCAACATGGGGGGGGAGGGGGAGCTTACTTTAAATCTCAAAGTCTTAACCCGGCTATGGAAGATCACACAATGAAGAGAGTTGCATTGGGAAAGATGTTAGGGAACAACAATAACATCTGGAAGCACATTGAGGGACATTGAAACAATTGTTTTTCTGGGGGGGGGGGGTGTTGGGAAAAACACTATGGGAACATCTAATTGTATATAATTAATCTTTGAATGCTAAAGAACAAGCAATGTGGGGCCAGTTCTGTTATGTGAAGCCTGCCAGGGTAAGCCTATAAAAAGAAGGCATGCTTATTAGGGCCACTTTAGATGAGGGTCTAAGGTCCAGGGTCCAATGAAATAGAGCAATCCTATTGGCTGAGAGCCATAAATTGTACCCAGGACCTTGAGATGAGGGTCCAAGACCAAAAAGTGGCAAATTGAGTCTAAACCTACATGGTGCGATTTTGAACAGAAAATCAATTGATTTTAGATCCCAAAAAAACAAAGAAAATCTCAAAGAGAGAGCTCACGATTTGGTGAACCAAGATGCAAGCTAGGGTCCACCAAGGGAGGGTCCAAGCAAAGGATTGGATTTGCTTCAAACGAGTCCAAATTGGTTCCTAGGAATTTGAACCTTGGACCCCCATCTAAAGTGGGCCTTAGTAGCATGAGCCACTTCTAGGATTTTTCATGCCCTAATAAGAGGGCTAGGGTTTTTCAACTCTATAGAGGCAAGTAGTCTAGTTGGTGCCCACAAGAGGTTCTAGGAAGGCAGGATAAGACATGGAGAGTGATCTTGACACCGACAAAACTGACCAAAGTTCTTTCACTAAACCCTAGTAAGGGTTCAAGGTATCACCGTCCAAGGGCCCAAACCCAATATTAGAGTTCTTTTACTTTTTGCTTTGATTTTTCCCCATTGATGAACCCTTTTTTGTTGTTTTCTCGTGGGGGGAAGAAAAGAAAAGAAGGGAAAGGCGGTTTGTCCTTTCAAGCCACTTGGTGGGGGTGGGGGGGGCGGGCGGGCGGGTCCCAAAGTGTTGAGAATGCCAGGTGCCTGTTACCCGGATTCCCACTTGGAAAAGGCTTTGAGGCCAAATATAACTTAATTGAAACGTGGCATATTTTCATTCGTGAGCACATAATTAGGGCCTGACAAAAAGTCTCCCCCACTTATTGAGCCAATTGCCACATGGCACTTGGCCACAATGACACGTATGAACGGGGAGCAGAAGTGAGGAGAAAGATGAGAGAAAAAGAAGAAAAGTTGGGAGGAAGGAATTTGCAGCGTTTTTATAAAAAAAATAAAATTTGGCCCCAATTTTGTGAAGTTGTAGGTAGTTGTGCGAATTTTTTTATTTAATTTTTCTTTTTTTGGCTATTTTTTTTTCGAGAAAGGGAATTTGCAACACAATATCCTTTTCTCAAAATACTTTTCACAAAATGGAAAAAAAATTCGCCACCAAGAAAAAAAAAGCAAAAAAGAAAAAACCTTTTGAGAAAGGAAAGGGGAAAAAAGGGAAAAAATCATAGTTTTTCCATGATATGATCCTACAACAATTACAAAGAGGTTTTTCCGGAGATGTTATCTAAGAGTTTGTGACACCCACAAAGTTCCTAGGGGGGTGGCGGGTGTTTGGTGTCCCACATTACCTTGCCTCGTGTTGAACACTTGTCCGAATGAGTCCAATGAGTGTTTTTTTTTTCGTTTTTAAAAAAAATTTCAGATCATGAGCAGGTCTCCCCCAGGGGCTGAGAATCATACACCAAACCAAAAATCAATAAGAGTAGAAAATAATGACCCCAAGCATTATGCCTCACCACATCCCCTTTGAATGTATGGTCGGTTGTAACAGTGTTTTTCTTCTCTATAACGACTTGGCCGAGTTCTTTACTGCGTGTGTAACCACCATGTTCGATTTATTTATTTATTTATTTATTTCAACACAAGCATTTCGGAAAACGGAATGCCCATGCCTACGAGTGTTTTTTTGGTTTTGGAAATGTCCCCTGAGATTTTATGTTCTGCAATGCGCTCTCTAAATACACTAGGAAAATTCCAGGTCTTCACAAATACAGGAACTTCTGATGAGGTGGCAGATTATGTCATTTTTCTTGATCACATTATATGATGTAATCTTCATGTTATGATCATACATTCATATCAGGTAGTGACCAAAAGCTCTCTTAAATATGCAATTTAAATTTTAAAAAATTGGAATCTGCCACCCCCAGACCTTAATGTCATAGAATGATCTTGCCTTTGCCCCCATTACATTGGATAGGGTGCCCTCTTGCCTGGTGCCTTAGAAACCCAACATTAAAGTCTGTGGTGGAAGATTATGTCATTTTCTTGATCACATTATATGACATAATCTTCTGATAATGATCATATACTTGTGATAATGACCAAATTTTCTTGACCACATTACATATCATCATAATCTTCTGATAATGATCATATACTTGTAATAATGACCAATTTTCTTGACCAAATTACATATCATAATCTTCTGATAATGATCATATACTTGTAATAATGACCAAATTTTCTTGACCACATTACACGACATAATCTTCTGATAATGATCATATACTTGTAATAATGACCAAATTTTCTTGACCACATTACATGACATAATCTTCTCATAATGATCATATACTTGTAATAATGACTGAATTTTCTTAAATCTGCCATCCCAGACTTTGATCTCATGGGATAGTCTTGGCATTGCCCATTATGTACTGGAGAAGGCGCCCCCTAGGGCACATTCTGCACCTATTTTGCCTTCAGGTCTCAGCATTGCAGCCTTGCCCTAAAATCTCACTAGGATGCAGAATACACCCTAGGGGGCGCCTTCCCTGGCATAAAAGGATTTCTCCCTAGCGAGCTTTCCTGGCACCTTATCCAACATAACGGGCAAGAGCTTGACCATTCCATGGTACATAATGGGCAGGAGCTTCACCATTCCACAGTACAGAACGTAGCACAGCGTCTCGGCTCCAGTGTGTGTTTGTGTAAATCGTCGTCTCTCTCACTCTCCTTCGCTGTCTTCCCCTCTCTTTGCCTCTTTCTCGTTGTTTTCTGTTCTTTCTCTAATTCTCTCCATCTCCGTTGTTGTTGCTTCGACGATTGGTTATGTGCACTTGCTTCAATGGTTATATAACTTATCAGTTATTGTTTGCTCCTGGAATCTGAAGAAAACTGGTAGCTTCTTCTCGGTTCCAGCTAACAAGGAGCTGCTAACTTAAGACACGGTGATGCTAAAAAGAATTTGGATTCGGTGGTAGCAGCATAATGGCGACAATATGTTCGACTCTGTTGCATTTTTTGCGTCTCTCGGACTGCGTCATGGTCATTTGATTTGGCGCAATTTTTAGTGGCCGTAACTGAGCAGTAATTAGTAGTAGTACTCGAGACTTCTTCGTCTTCTTCTTCTTTGGTGATCCGAGCGTTTCGTGAATTCGTCTTTGTTGGTCGTAGAATCATCAGAGGTAAATCGATCATCATCAGCAGCTGTAAATCGGAGCAGTGGGAACAAGAGTTCAAGACCTGCACGAGTCGTATTATTGACCGATCTTGGAAGGAGATATTTCCTGAATGAAATCGAGTTTGCAATTGCCGGACCAGGTCTTGATTCTTTGGCGCTTGGTTAAGAACTTCGGGCCGCGAGGAATCAATGAAATCTCTTGTGATCCGACCGTTGCGTGAATTCGTTTTTTTTTGTCGTGGAATCATCATCGTAGGTTGAAATCAGTCGATCATCAGCAACTGCAAATCAGAGCAACGGGAACAAGAATTCAAGGCGGCCTGCTACTGCTGCACCCGTATTCTTGGCCGATCTTGAACGGCCCGTCCTGAATGAAATCAAGTTTGCAATTGTTCCGGGTCCGAGCTGGAGTTCTTGATTGAGGCAAGCTTGCAGGTGAACAACAACTTCGGGCCGCCGCGAGGAATCAATCATAAAATCCCTTTGCAGGAGATGAGGATTCAAGTGTCCTGTGCTTGATATGAGCGCTCGGAAATCAAGCAAGAACTTAGGAGAATCATCATAGGTATGTACTTCTTCGTTTGTAGTTCATCGTGAGGTGCAAGAAACCAACTGTTGATGATTGCTTCTCCACACCGGATGGATTGTTGTTTGAGCGGGAGCGCACCAAGTTTCTCGTGAAGTAGCAGCTCGCAGACTTCATTACAAAATTTGCAAGAAGAAGATAATAGGCGCATTGACGACGTTTTTGTTGTGAGATCCGCCGCTTTGAAGCAAGATGGTGTCAACAGGCAGTTTTGTCACTTCTTTATTGACTTCCTTCGTCGTCTTCCTCATCTTAGTGGCACTCTTCACCGTCCTCTCACGGATGCCGGCAAATTATAACATCTACTACCCGGCTAGGATCTTGAACGGGCAAGGCGTACCTGGCGGCCCTGGGAAGAAGAAACCAGGGCCTTTCGCATGGATTCGGGAGGCGTATATGGCCTCAGAGGACGACATTCTGGCCATAGCTGGTCTGGATGCTACGGTCTATATCCGCTTCTTCACCACTGGTAACGTTCTCTCGGCCTTCTCTTGTTCACCGGCCTACTGAAATGCACATGAAAATCTCTACTGATCGATTCTCGACGCGTTGGCGGAAATTGCGTCTTCAGACATTGCATCATTTTTTAGATCCAACTTTTCCTTTTGGAACTGCAGGTTCGAGCAGATCTGTTGTTCTGAATTGCTCAGGTTTGTGCTTTGCTGAAGATCTGAGAGGTATACATATTGGCTCACGGTGAAGGATTACAATTGGCTGTGGGGTGGGTGTATTATTAGTGCTGGAGATACTGGGATTCTCGTCTCTCATTTGCCTACCACTGCTGATCCCCTTGGCGCTCACAAGCCATAACAATGCGGATCAGTACGCAGCTAGCTCCAACAACACTTTCTCAAGCATCGACAATTTGTCTATGAGCAATTTACCTGTATGTGCTTGCAATTCCTCCCTCGATCATTCCCCCCTCTTAATCTCTCCTACCATAACAGACTCATTCAGGGAATCGGCTTGCACATGCCCTTCAATATCAGGAAAACAATTAAGCCAGCCACCAGTGGGAGTTGTGTGAGTGAGACTTCCAAAGTTCTCCAGATCATGGATACCAAGTGTGATGATTTAGCAGTGAGCTCAACCATCAAGAGATCAATTCAAGAACCAGTCTCAGAATGTCTGTAGACCTAGGGTTTCTGAGACTTTGGGGAAAGCATTGCACCAACCAAATGAAGTTTGCCTGTGATCATTACTGAAAGGGGCCCATAGATCCAAAAGCTCGAGGCTCATACTTATTGTCAGCAAAAGAGGTAGCTTAGGGATCTGGGTTGTGGTGTGTTTTTGTTCCAAAACTACCTTCAAAAGTCGGCATAAGGTAGTAGGTATGGCACCTGTTTACTGATCTTCAGTCCCAGAAACCCATGACCAGGTGGCTGCAGTACAGCAAACTGTGGAGAGAACAGAGTACAGAGCTGAATAATAGACTGGGTGTTGATTTGTTTTGTTGTGCAGGCAGCAAGTAAGAAAATATGGGCTTTTTTCGCAGCTGCATTTTGGGTGTCACTGGTGACATATTATGTTTTACTGAAAACATACAAGCATATATTGAAACTTCGGGTGCAACTTGAGTCTTCCCAGACTGCTGAACCCCAACAATATGCAGCTTTAGTGCGTGACATTCCAAAGCCTGGAGCCAATGAGACCCGTACCGAGCAAGTGGATACATTCTTCAGGCAGTTGCATCCAGGGACTTATGAGAAGTGTATCATCATCTGCAAACTTAAGAAGGTAAGGTTCATGGCTAGCTCAAAGGTACCGTTGATTTTATTTTTAAAGATATAAATCCAAATCTGCCTGTGCCTTTGTACAAATGATACTAATGGGCTCATTTTTGTTCTTGATGGTTGGGGCAGGCTCTGAAACTGTACAATAAGCTTGTAAAGGCGAGAAAGAAGCTGGAGCATGCTGAAGCAGTATATGAGCTGTCCAAGAGAAAAGGAGGTGAAGGTAAACGGCCCACAAACAAGACAGGTTTTTGGGGTCTCATTGGTCCCAAAGTTGACTCCATTGATTACTACAAGGAGCAGATAAAGGAGTTAACTCCCAAGCTGGTGGTGGAGCAGAAAAGAGTGCAGGAAGAAGAACAAGAAGGGGCTGCCCTTGTATTTTTCAATAACCGACGCTCTGCTGCTGAGGCTGCCCAGGTACACAATTGCATCAGACCTGACATCATACACTTTTGCATATTGAATTGAAGGCACCTACTAGACTGGTTCAGAATTCAATCATGATTTTCTGGGTGTGAAGAGGTTTGTCTTCTCAGTTGGTCATGTAGTGAGCTAGAAATGGACACCAAAAAATGCATCCAGACTGGTGTGGTTCAACAAGTCAGTGTTTTGACAGAGTTGACTAGGATGAGAGCACTGGATTAATCTAGAGGAGGGAAATTTGCAGGTGCGGCATGCCAAATATGCAATGGAGTGGCAAGTCCTTCCAGCTCCAGAGCCCCGTGAAGTGGTGTGGAGTAATTTAGCAAAACCTGTGTGGAAGAGATCACTGACTGAAACTATAGTGTACATTATTGTGTTTCTTGTGATCTTGTTCTACATGATTCCCATTGCTTTTATATCAACCCTCACAACACTCAACAATCTTGTCAAACTGGTTCCATTCATCAAAGCCATTGTGGAAATAACAGTCCTGAACACTGTTCTACAGGTTAGCAGTCAATCAGCTTTGAGCAACTGTTTCTAATTCTGTATTGTTGATTACAAATTTGTTATGTTAGTGGAATTATTCATGTTCCCCTTATGACAAGAGCACCAGAAATTTTGTACAGTTAAGAAGTGTTACAGATGTCTAAACAGAAATGGCTACAGCACTTATATGCTGGACTCCAAGAGTTGCTTATTTCAGCTGCTATTGTGGGCTGTGCCTTTGTGGTTCTCCTCCTAATAACTGTCAAGATGTCCATGATTATATATGAAGCTTGAAGGTTGCAAAGCTGGTGTGTCATGATGTGGCAATTGCTTATGAAGCAGGTTCAGGAGATGGCTTATTAGAGTTAAATTTTGAACTGTATAGTCTTAATCAGAAGAAACTTCATTTCAAGCACGTTCTGACTAGGTGTGTGATTGGAATTGCAGGCATATCTTCCTCAAATTGCACTTGTTCTGTTTATGGCACTGCTACCAAGACTCCTTCTGGCCTTATCCACAGCTGAAGGTATCCCCTCACAGAGCCAGATAGTGCGGGCCACAGCTGGCAAATACTTTTACTTTGAAGTTTTCAATGTGTTCTTGGGTGTTACAATCTTCGGCACAATATTTTCATCTCTCGAGGGTATAAAGACACTTGTCACCACCACGTTTTCTGCAAATGAGTTGGTAGACCTTTTTGGCAGTAAATTACCACCAGTTGCTTCGTACTTCATCACTTATGTTGCCCTCAGGTCATTTCCAACTCAAAGTGACCTCTGTATCATATGATATTTTCTGCCACTTTTTCTGTCCCATGCATTTTGCTTTAGACATAAGGCCCCAACCATGGTTGTGAAAGGGTCCTCTTATTGTCATGATCTCAACCAATGATCACTAGTTATGGGATGTTCAGTTTGAAATGCTGTAAATTGAAGAAGTGGGATATCATAGACACATGCACCTTGGATATATGAAGTTCTTCATCTCCTAGCTGTAATGAGAAGAAAAATCAACAAATTCTGCATGTGATCTCAGTTTGCATTGAAGCTGTTCTCCCTTTTATAACTTGCAGCAACCCTTGAATGTGATTTGACATGTTTTGTTTCTCACCAAGTGCATTCACTTATGTGATCAGGTTTTTCATTGGGTATGGCCTGGGACTATCACGGGTTTTGCCTTTAACAATTTACCATCTGAAACGGAAGTATGTTTGTAAGACTCAGACAGAATTGGAGGAAGCATGGGCACCAGGGGCATTTTCATATCACACAAATGTACCTAATGACTTGTTGATTGCAACTATTGCTCTCTGTTATTCTGTGATTGCCCCCCTCGTTTTGGTGTTTGCTCTTCTTTACTTTGGCATTGGGTGGGTTGTGAATCGCCATCAGGTACACCTCATTCAGGATCCTAAGCAGAGTTTTAGAAATTTGGGCAAAGTTTAGATTTCTTGTGTGATCATCACAGTATATTTGACTAGTAGGTTGTAATTTTCCATCAGTGTGAACTTCCTCTTTTGGATCTTATTTGACTATTTCTCAAATAATTTGCAGGATAAGAGACTATATTTTTTAAGTTGTGTAGGTCACTATATATTTATTCTTTGTTGTTCCATAGCTGGAAGAAAAGCTTTCCTGCAACTCAAAACTGGTCCCTGTATAGCTTCTAATGCAGAAGAGTGGTGATGTTGCAGGCACTGAATGTCCAGGTGCCTGATTTTGAAAGTGATGGTCGCATGTGGCCACACATCCACAACCGTATACTTGCAGCACTGTTTGTGTCACAACTTACAATGCTGGGTTACTTTGCAGTGAAGAAGTTTCCATATGCAGCAGTACTTATCATTCTGCCCGTCATAACAGCAGCCTTTGCATTCCTTTGTCAGAAGAACTTTTACCCCTCATTTTCTACTGTCTCACTTGCAGTGGCCAGCCAGGAGGTGAAAGAAGGACCCTCACTTCCTGAGGTTTTGGTTGCCTTCACCCCTGCGTGTCTGCTGGGACCAGACCAACTCAAAGATCCCGAGTATGAAGCTGCTGACGCAAATATATCCTCACAGATCGATAATGGTATTGCAGATGCATTATAGAGATTACTTCTCTAACTGCAATATTGCCAAATATCCAAGCCAGACTGTTTTACATAGAGGTGTGTTTCTCCCACATTCTTGAAACTTGGGTCAATTAGTTCATGACATCTGTTGATGCCTCAAACCACTTAGCAAGTCAAATACATATCATTGACAACATGTCAAAATGGCATGAAGCTATTGGTACTGACTTTTAAAAGGCCCCCACAGCACTCATTAGGGACTGCAAGTGCGTGCGTTGATAGTCAAAATATCCTGATATATGCCTGGAGGGTGGAGGTTAGAAATATGGGCTCCTTGCACAATACAAGTAGTCAAAGTGCAGGTGAATAAATTGTAAATATCGTAACAAAACCAAGACGAATTTGCTCTCAGAAAAAGCGATCTGAGTCTTCTTCTTGCAGTGGACATATGTTGTAGATAGAAATCAAATTTGATGAAAACTGGTGTGCAAGAAAATCAATTGACTCTTAAGGAGCTGACAGTATTGTGTGTTCATACAAGTCTAATGAAACTGCAACTTATGTTGGACAATGAACTTTATTTCTCTTGCATCCAAGAGCACTGGCCTTTCTACAGTGAAAAAGGACAGTCAAGTTTGTAGTTTTGTTTGCTGTTCAAAACTTCTGGTGGAAATGATCTGCAACAATTTGCTGTGTGGTGTGTTTTGTAGTTATCTGAAATTTTGATTGTTGCTAAGCGCATAGTACCTTGTTCATAGTTGAAGGTTTCCTCTGAAGACTAGTGATTTTACTTCTCAGAAGGCACAAAACTGATTCTTTGGCACTGGATCTTGTGTAACATGATCATGAGGGTCAGTTTTGAAAAGGTTCCAAGAATCTAAATACCCGTAATTAGATTTATGTATTGTGTTAGGATTATTTATCCTGTTCACATTTGAACCCTAATCCATTGATTAGGTTAGGATGATTTTTCCAGAAGCTCATGGTATTGTATTGCTGTGTAAAACAGGGCTTCACTCTGGGTCTCATCATCAAGAGTTAGATCCTCACGCTTTATGCTACTTGCGGAGTTTGATTTCTACATATCATTGATAGTGCGTGCACATGGTGCATGCCTACTTGTTGAGTATGAGAAACAACAACTGGTGCGATTGTAGAGAAATAGTAGAGTGCTGTTTTGAGGTTAACTCTACTCTGAGTTGATTGGTGGTTTAGGTTTACCGTCAGGTTGATAAGCTTGTGGGTGTACTTTGTAAAGAGAGTTTCTGTTTTTTGTCCTTTTGGAGGCGAGGATGAGTGGGATGTGAAGAGAGTCTGGGCAAAGTCCCAGTTAGAGGGGTACAAAAGATTTTGTATGAGCTTGGGTCCAAAAATGGTCACAGGATTGTGAACTGCTCTATTTTGTGTGGGTTTTTATTGAACTGTACTTAATGATCTTTGGCTCCATTGCATTACTTACATGACATAAAGCAAGGAATTGCCAATGACCTGTTGAGCTTGTCAATGAAGCTGACATTTTGCATTGCTTGACAAGCTCGACAGGGAGTGTTTCTAGATCCAAGTTCTTGATGCAACTCCACAACTTAGCTTCAGATATCTGGCTATTCTTATTCTTATCATATGTGCTGAATAATCTTCCTTGTCTTGAAGTCTTTTTTGGCAGTGCTCATCTCATCGGGTGACTGCTTGATGAATCCATCATATGACCTGCACAACAAAACCAGCAAAAGAAAAATGTTAGCACTGATATCAAACCATCTACTAAAATGCTTGGTACCTCTTTTGCCCCTTTGAATTGAGAACAACAGGTGAGAGAGAAAATTGGAAGGTTAGCAATAGATTTATGATGATGAAGAGATTCTCTTCACCCTTAGGTCTGATGCTGCCATTGTTGGGGATTAATAAACTGTTTCTAGTGGCTGCTGAGTCTGGAGTGATGCAGTTGCATATGATATTTTCCCAAGGATGTAGAGGCTCCTCTAACTTCTTCAACCTTGGATTGAAGAACAATAACAGGAAAGGAGCTATATGGCTATGTCCTTTCTTAATCTCATCACCACTTCAGGTACAAACGTCTTATGTATGGAATCATCATGTTATAAGGAGGTGACAATGGTGCACAATGATTTAACAGAGCAATGATAATATTGTACCTTGCTACTGCCAGAATCTGGGGAGCTGATGTCATGGAGCTGCATTTGTGGGTAATACTAGTAACACTAGGAGTAGCATTTCGTTGATCTGAGTCGGAATTAGAAGCTAAGATCTAGTCATCGTGGTTGTGACCTCTGCATAATGAGCTGCATTTGTGGGATCTCATCAATTCAAATCCATCTTCACTATCAACAGGATCTGGCACCTGCAAATGCTGTCTGGCAATTATGGGTGCTTTGATCCTGCAATCCCATTCGATTACTAATGAATCCTCTTAACACACTATAGTGCTTGTCAACTTCTATTCCAGATCAATCCAGATTTACTGACATCTCTGCAACAACTTCCAAATATCTTCAAGCTCTGTAGCTTCCAAGTCTCTCTGTGACCTCTGAAGATCTGCATTTACAGAAAGTTTGACTTGTCCCCATTAGTCTTGGTTTCTAGCAGGACCAAAACTCAAAAAAGAGAGACACCCAACAAGGAGATTTGTATGCACAAGAATGCAGCATGGAAGTTGTGAGCTTCAGACTTGCACCTTTTACAAGTGTGCAAACGCACACTCCAGATTGGAGTTATATTTAAGCCAGAACTGGAGTTGGGAATTTTGTACCAGAGAATGTGGACCTGGGGAGCATTCTGCCTCCTGGTGAGTCCTTAGGGTGAGGCCAGTAGGCCGAGTCATAGGGACGAATCAGAGGCAGAATATGCTCTAGGGTCATGTTCCATGGCATAAAGTACCATAGTTAGGAAATGACAGAATGTAGGTATGAACATCTCAAGCAGTTCTCCTCTATCAGTCTTCAGGTCATCCAAGATCCAGTCTTAAACACCTTATTACCTTAGTAGTTTTGAAAATTAATTTGATTTTCCTCAGAAATGTTGAAATTTTCAAATTTTGTTATTTTTCAACAAACAAAACATTTGTGAAGGAAAATCTTGAATCTTCAACAATATTTTATTTGTTGAAATGAAAATTCCAAAATTAATTCAATAATTTGACATGCATGTGTTGAAGCTGCCAACATGCTACAACAGTCCCCTCTTCCCCACCCATTCTATTGAAAAACTGAAATTATAAATAACTCAGAGACTATTTAACTCTCACCATCTTGGTCATTCACTATCATAGGCCAACAAAAAAAAACACAATCATTTCCTTTTATTGCAGCTCGTGCAGTTGTTACAACCCTGAGCGAACTTAGTGTCCAAATGACAATTTCACACAATTTGACCATCTAACTTTCATCCAAAATTGTGGGTACAGGAGTGTTTACCCACCCCTATTGCCGGACCTTCTAGAACTTGGTGGAAAAAAATGAGGTTTTGAGGTTAAGAAGAAAGGAGAGAATGAAGAACATTTTTTTTCATTATTAGGTAAAGTCGATGTAAAATCACTCTGAAATTTGAGACATATCAAGAGAAAGTTTCAAAGAAATTCAACAAAGAAAATTTGAATTAATATGTGTTCGAATCTGACATCAACAGAAGCTAATGAACAACCACCAGTTTTGTTGGCCTTGCCTACCAAGGCAAGGATATTGGGTTTAGATTCATTATAGTGTATAGTAGCTTAATGGATTTTGGCCCCTAGGTAATAATAAAAGGTCTATTTTTATATGAGGATTTTTGAAATATGATATTTTGGCTTGTATTGAAACTTGAGATTAATTATAGAGTTCTAATATCTTGAAAGATTTTGGTTTCTTTTAGAGGATTTTCTGAAGATTATATTTTTGCATGGTGAAATATTTGAGTTTCCATAATTCTTCTTTTGCCTTAAGATGCTTTTTCATGTAAATGGCAATGCCACTGTGTGACACACCCCTTGTCACTTTAGGTGATTAGATTCCTTCCTCTCTTCCTTTTAGTGTTCTCTTGCCTTGATAAAGCTTGGCAGGTTTACATCATTTGAGAGGGTGTTTCTGCAGAGTGAAGCCCCAAGGTAGGGGCATTCCCAAGGAAAGGGCCTATGATGAGGCAGGAGCCAAGTCCAGCTCCACATTTCGGGTATGTCCACTGACCATAAGCCTTTCCCAGCATAAAGCACAAGGTGAACCTTTTGTAAGTTAAACATTTGTAGAACATGATGTGTGAGGAATTGGATGGATCTTACACCTACTACTTAGTACTGGGAGGGAAGTTACACCATGTTCCTTAAACACAACTTTACTAGGCACAAGGTCCCTCTTGCTCCTAAATAGTAGGTGTAAAATCCTCCCCCTAAGAGGAATATTCATGGGAATACTGGTGCCCTCCGAATACAGTAGGGAACTTCTTCTGGTGCTTTATATGTGGCTGGAAACATGTGCTAGAGATTGCTTCTAGCTCTTAGAAACTATCAAAACCAAGGGTGCTATTTGAGGGATAGTAACACCAGTGTTCATCTTAAGGATTCTTGGAAGTGGCTTGAGTGTCGACTAGGTGCACAAACTAGCACCTCAAGTGGCTACAATAACATGCATAGACATCTTTTTAAGTGGCAACACATGAAAAAAAAGAAAGTTCATTTGGCAATTGTTCCCCTTGGAGGGATAATGTATTTGACAATTTTAAGTTGTATTACAAGTGTGAGTAGTGGCTATTTCAAAGTCTAAATTTAGGTAAGAGTAAGAAAATTGTGAAGCTTTTTGGTGAGTGCAAGAGAATCCATATGGCAAAACTTGGAGATGAACTTTTGACTAGAGTGGCTTGAGTTCAAAATTACTCCTTGCGTTACACATACAAGCAATTTTTGCAAGTCCCTTATATTTGAGCAAAAAATTAAGTCCTTGTGAACATTGAACAATGAGCATAAAACAAGTTGAAAAGTCACATGAGGTAGTTGAACCTTGTCATGGAGACACTACACCCAGTGGTTGCATATGGCCTTGACATGCAATCCACACATTAGATGAAAATTCTAACAATGCAAACTCACAAAAGACAATCTAAGACCAAGGAAAGAGAAATCTATCCAAAGGCCAAATTGATCAACAACATGAAAATTAGGGGTTGTTTGAAACAAAATCAACTTGCACTTGTCACCTAAAACCTCACCCAGACAACTAGCATAGAAAGCTAGGCATATTTAATGTTGAAATGTTAAAACTTAACATTAACAAATATTAATACACAATCAAAGCCCAAATTAAAAGCAAAATGGAAGTTTGAAAGTGACAAGATGAGTCAAGCATGCCCAACATTTACATATTACAATGTAATGAAAATTAGGGTTTGTGGTTGTGCAAGTTTATCATGGATTACACCATAAATGCAACCATGATGTTTACAAATACCACAAATTTTAATTTACCTATAATAGCATTGAACCATTATCTAAGACTTTCTTAGTTCAAGCTAAAAGACCCCTCCTTTCTTTCTCATTAGTCCAAGTCAAGGTAACATCATCATATTTGAAAATTTGTCAACCATGGAAAAAAGGTTGTGCAAACATTTGGACCACAAAATCCAAATGTTCACATAGTCTATTTTGAAGTATTCTTTTCATGAAAGTCAAGGTCAAGAAAGTTTTTTCATCTTTCACAAATCCCATAATTTAAACCATCAACAATTCTGCCACTTTCATGAATTCATTGAGATGGAAATCTAACAAAACATTGTTGGTCAACTTCTAAAGCTTGGATAGGCCATTTAAATCCATGGGGTTGGTCCATGACCCATTGGGCATTGGACTTCATTGTGATCTTGAAAAAATATATAACACTACATGTCCAAAATTTAATCTCTAATTACTATTAGGATCCATGTTTGGCTTGATCCAATTTTCTTAGGATGATAATAAAACCTTTTTCAAAACAAATAAATGGACAAGGAAGGAATCCTCACATATTGATTTTAACCAAAATTCCAAATAAACCAAACCTAAAACACCATCACATCTAGCATAAAAAATCATCTTTCAAATTCCTCAATAATTTTGTTGCAACCTATTATTTAGAACATTGACTTTGAACATCATCAACAATTTGCTATAATGTGATTCAAATCATAGGCACATAGAACACCATTTGAGGACAATGACAATGCACCATGATGGAAGTGCTGAAAATTTGAAAACTCAAGTTCTCCAAACTTATGTTTAAATCAGTTGCCCATTCATGCACCACCACATGTGACATCCCAATCAACAAGTTTAGTACCCATGGAACACATCATCCACAGAGGTAGTTTGAGGGTCATTGTGCCAACAATATAGATCTATTTGGCACAACTTCATAACAAAAACAAAATCACACACAAGACATTGCCATGATTGGGAGAATTTGATTAGTTCATTCAACCTTTTAAATGTTGGCATGAAGCAAGAAAATCCGAACATTACTTCCAAGTCACAAAACAACTCGACATTATTGCTCATTTGATTATTCACACCAAATTCTTGATGCATTTTCAAGACCAAGGCTTTGTACTCCCTCAATAGACATAAGCATAGTAAAATACACCAATTGAAGACTTGTTATTCTTTTGGAAAGTATCCATAAAGTATACTTTAATATATTGAATTCATGAATATTATTTTAATCATTGATCAACATGAAGAAGTTCTTTGATTCCATTGCATAATATTAAAAAATCACATGTTTTACTATGCATTTAAGTACACTTTTTAAAATGTAAAGTACTAGAAAGTATGCGTCACAATTTTGCAAAATAAAGTTACAAGTGCATGAAAGTAAAACATCAATTAAAATTATTATACTTTCAAGTTGATAAAGGCCTAATGTGTATGGATATAGTTTCGACTTTTCATATTATAGTCATAATCTATCAAAGTCTTAATGTAAAATATTTTGGAAAATTTGAACAATTAGCCAATTTTAAACATACTTTTTATCCACTTTTTTTATATAGATTTTCTTCAAACTTTAGTGTTCAACTTACAATAAACTCAATGAAATGTTGGGTGATTGCACCTTAAGGTGGACCAAAAGTGGCACATGTGGTGTCCACAATTTTCTTTTTTCATAATTTCTAATGAAAATATTTGATGTTTTGGGAATGTAAATTAGTCCATTTGAAAGTGAGAGGCAAAAAAACCTAAACCCTAAACTTACAAGTTTTCAAATTATGACATGTGCTTCAATTTGATCAACTATGGGAAAAGTTAGAAACAAAGACATGGGTTTTATGAAATTTCATAATTGACAAATGTTATGGTAGGTAGTAATGTCACTTTTTACAAAACAACATTTATCAAATTTTCCATTCAATAAAATGTGGACTTTTTAAACTATTGGTAATATTGTTGAGCCCTAATAAATTAAAATATTAAATTTGATTGGAAACCTTTATTTTAGCATTACAATAGCCTCACAATCATACCATGAAAAAATCAACAATTAAAAACATGTTTATTATGTAATAAAAGTTCATAACAATTTTTATGGAATATGACAAGATTTTACATCATTTGAAAAATCCACCTTGTAATGAAATGATAACATTTTATTTTCAATTTTTAAAATTTAATTATTTAAGTGTCATAATTTAATCAAATGAGTCCCTTTTAATTTTTTCAATCAAACTTCAACACATATTATACCAAATTTAAAGGTGCCCCCTTAGAAACTGCCCTTGTGACACCAAAAAATGGATTGTTTAATGTGCAACCAACCTAGTCTATGATTTCAAAATGAAATTTAAATAGGTTTTAATATCTTTTTGAATCTGAATGTCTAAAAGAGATTTTTTTAAATTAAATTTTGTTAGGACTATTTTTTTGGCATATTTTATCATGTTTGGACCCCAACACTCCTTTAGTAAGGAGTAGCATTGAAATCCATCCTATTTTAATGTTCCTAAGAATGTGTTGACCCCATGTTTCCACAATGTTGGCCAATTCAATAAACTCTTGAGTTATTTTTGGGCTACAAAAAAAGTACACATATAAGCTTTGAAACACGTCTTTAATTTCCTCACAATGTTTAGCATATAAGAAAGAGTTTGGATTGTTAGATTCATGCAATGGGTTCAGGCAATGCCCACAGATCATGAACAATAGACTTTGATATTTTGACTACATAATCACACCAATTCTTACACCTTAAAACACATTTATGAATGTTATCAACTTGGATGCAATCATTTGGGGAGTCAAATTTTGAAACAACACTATGGCATCCACTAGAATTTATTTTAGATTATTTGAAATGGCTGCATCAACCAATCATTACAAGGATAGTAACAATGTGGTTTGTTTCCAATCTTCAACCAAATATGCATGAATGGAAACCCATGATTTGCTAATCACAAGCAATAACTCATCACATGAGAGGGAAATGAATTTGTAAACAACCTCAAAGTTAGATCTTTGTTTTTGTTGATGACCACTTCATACATGTAAGATGCCATCCCCCAACAAATTGGGCTTGACTAATGCATTATTGAAACTTAGTATTTGATTTCAAGGAACTACAATAGGCTAGTCATGTTTTTATAGTCAATCATGGATTTTCCTTCATACAACATGTGAAAACAAACAACAAATTTGACCGATTTTCTTTTCTTTTTTCCAACAACACCATGGCAAACTTGAATAGTAACAATATCCTTCCTAGTTATTACATACAATCATTTGTTCTTGGCATGAAGGGACCTTTATTTATCTAAAATTCCCTAGTTTTACAAACTTTTGGGATTATGACTAGCACCTTCCTCTTTCAACCATGTCTCCAAAGGCTATCCAACTTAAGGGCCAATGACTTTTCCTCCTTGTCAATCTTGGCACAAACTTTGCATTTCAATTGATGCATTTTCCCATTTAAACCCACCATTGATTTAACCCATGTGGAAAATATTCATTCCAAACACCTTGAAAGTATTTATGTTTGTACTCTTTTCGTTTCCTCTTATTTTCTTTGATAAAAATCCGAAGGTTTGTTTTAAAAAGAGGTTAATTTTTTTTTCCAAGGTTGAAGTTTGGTGGCTAGAGGATGTTATATCAACACTCATTGACCCCACTTGAGAAAAAAATTGTTGCCTACAACCAACAAGTTATAATTTCTAGGTACAACACACAATTCACAATGAATGCCATAGAAAATGGGTAAAAAGAAATGGGTTAAAAGTTAGAAACAACTTACAAATGAGAATGAAAATTTATTGAAATTACAACTTGTAAGATCACCTTACTAACAACATTGCAAAAAAAATCTCACCTTTGTTAGATCAAACTTCAAAGCTTGTGTGAAGTTATACACAAATCAAATTGTTCAACTACACAACCACATCAAGACAAATGGATTACAACTAGCTTGAAAGCTTTTGTTATTGGACATAATGTATGCACTAGAATTACATACTACTAGTGATTTTGACAAAAAGTGCAAAGGTGGCGATGGTGAAAGGTCACCTTCTAAACACAACATGAAACAATAATAAACATCATGGGTGTTGAAATAGTTTTGGTGAATGAACTAGCAATCATTTAAGGTTATGGCAATTTTGGAAAACAAGGTTGTGTTAATTGGCAACTAGGGTTCTTGAGAACTTGTTGCATTCAACAATAGGGTTTAAGGTTTAACAAGTTTTTTTTTTATGAAGAAGACAAGGCACACACGTGCTTTTAAATGTTTTTGCCAAAATAAACCCCCCCTTTTCAACCTTAGGGGTAGAAAGCCTTGATTCATGATCAAGGTCAAAATTTGCCAATATTTCACCATTAAAAAACATGTTGATTTGCACACTTTGACAAAATTTTCACTATAACCATGTGGGGGAAATTTTTTAGATTAATCCAATGTCATATAATGTCCATTTTTTAGGAATTATTATTAAATATAATCCATATATGGGTGCAATCATAATCAAATGAATCAATGGTGACAAATGATTCAACCACAAATGGGGTTTTTTTTTAACATTCTAGATTTTTCATAGAAATGATTTTTTGAAATATTTTTCTTGCAACATGTTTTTTAAAATATTTACAATTCCCCCAATAAATTATATCACTTGTGTTAAAGTTTTTTGAATAAACATGCATTTTCTGAAATGTACAAATTTTGCCAAATTTTACATTCCGTTTTGAAAAATGATCAAAATTTCAAATCATGCAAAAATTGATAATTAATTTAAGCTTTAGCTTTTTTTCTATCATAAGCCATAACTTTGTTCATATGCCATATACATTATAACCCATTTACAACTAGCAAACAACCTTTGAAATTTAAACTTTTTAAAATTATATTTTAAATTTAAAAAAATTTCAAGTGCCAATTTTTAAAAATTATGAGTGTTTTTTCATATGTGAATGGTAGGTTATCATCATTTCAAAAAAATTCCCATTAAATTTTTTTATTAAAAAATTCCTTAATTTAATGTTTTACAAAACTGATTTTGGGGTGTTGAAGTTCAAAAGTTCTATACTAAAGCCAAACTCAATTTATTAAATTAATTTTTTTTGGAATTTTTCAACACTTATATAAATCATTTAACACAAATTTCCTTGATCAAAATGACATTAAACTGGCATTACATAAATATGTTTGAAAAAATTGATAATTTTTCAATTATTTGACATGGTTTTTGGCTTGTTTAATTGTGATAACACTCATATTTTTTAGAATATCCAATTATTATGATGCCACTAACATTAAATCTTGCTTCCATTATTTATAGTACCTATGATTTATACATGGTAAAGAAAAATTAAAAATTAAAAAAAATATTTTTAAACATTTACAATGGAAGATAATGTATTGTATTATATTTTGGTGGTTTTGTGACAAATTTTGGGAACCCAATGGGGGCTTTGAAATTCCTATTAAAATTTTAAAAATGGGTTAATAGAGTTGATGGAACCAATTCCTTTTAAATGGTGTCCAACAATTTGGACATCATCTAAAATAGTCCAAGTAGGTTAATTAAAAGATGGTGTCCACTAGCTTGAACTAAGCCCCAAGTAGTCCAAGTTGAAAAATCCAGGTGAATGTGTTTGAAAACATGAATTCTCAACTTTTCTTGCAATTCGTGTCATATGTAGTCATGTTGCATTATTTTAGCACATCATTTGGGAAGCAACTTATTACTTATTCTTGCAAATGACAACATTTGTTTTGACGCACTCCTAAACTCCTTGACTGATTCAACTATGAGTCCAAAGTGAAAATGGCATAAGAAGGAATTAGGGTACGTTTCTTAGTTCGCAACACTTTGGTGGTAAGAGGAGCGTGCTCGAGCTCTGGAATGGGGACAAGGACAAGTGATAAACGATTCAATTATTTACATGGATTTGCACAAACCAAACAACAAGTTGGTTAATGCATAATTAGAGCACTTTTGGTGCACGGATGAGCCACGAACATACACAAATTCACAAGACTCACCATGGCCCAAACTTGGGGGAAGCCACCACCTTTGTTATAGCCCTCATCGAAAGCTTTCCAACGATGTGTGTCGTGCCACCTGCATGCAAGTAAATCAGGGTAATTCCCGACTTTTAGTGTTTGGGAGTCAAATTGGCACTTTGATTCCCGACCTTTCTTTTGGCCATAACTTTTGTTTTAAGTACTCAAATGGGTCATGCGAATTCATTTTAGACATTTATGTTTCAAAAAAATTTCAATAGTATAAGGGACTTTTCAATTTAATGAGTTTTGACCCTTGAAATTGCTTTTTGAAGATTTGGAAGTCCATTTCCTATCCAATTCCCAAAGTGGGAGCCCATTTGAGAGTGTGTGGGTTCATTCTTTCACACCTTCCTACACTCCTAGGAAAATAAAATGTGACTCTCGAGCTTCACTTTTGGCCCACACCTTTGCAAGCTCTTATCTTGGTTGCGAACCCAAGGCTAGGGTCGCAACATGTTTGATGATGTTTTACCATATATTCAACACCATCTAACCATGGGGATTATTGTGACATCATTTTGGTTAAAATAGGTTTATATAGATAATGATGGATGTGTTATCATCTTGGAATTTGCAATAGAACAATGTTCTTTTAGTAATTCTTATAGGACTAGTTCATTTCACCCTAATATTGTTCCCTCATTTTGTTATGCTACCAATGATTGTAGTTGTTCCATCACTATGGAATTGATGAACAAGGATCTTGATGATTTGATGTAAAGAAAACCCCTTGATGCCCCCATTTGGAGCATTTGATATCATGTTACAATAATAGACTTTGTATGCATTGTACTTGCATCAAAATAGGGCAGTGTTTCATAGAGATTTGAAATTAATCAACATTCTTGTCAAGTGCCATGAACATGTGTGTACAAAGTGGTTGATTTTGGGTTCTCCAAAATTAACGAATAAACTCACACTTATTCCTACTAAACCATTAATCAAGTACTATTCAATGAATGGCTCCATAATGTTTTGGTGATTTAGAAGATCAAAATCATGGGAAGTTAGACAAATCCTTGCAATGTCACTTCATAGTTGACAAATTTATAGCTTCAAGATGGTGTGTTATGAAATTCTGATTGGATGTATTCCTTTGCATGGGATTGATTCAATGATGGTTTTTCAAAAGTTGATAAAAAATGGTTTATAGCCAATTATACTTGATTGATGCTTTGAATGGTTGTCCATTTTGATTCAAAGTTGTTACCATTTTAATCCTTTCAATGACCTTTATTCATTAACGTTTGTGAGGTAGTTGAGGCATATTATGTGTTCACTCATGCTAGAATTTGCATTTATGAACCTTGATTATCCTTGGCAATAGGAATAGCTTTGTTTTATGTTGAATGGTATAAATATTATGATTCAAACAACTTGAATTTAGTCACAAATTTATTATAGGAGGAAAAAACATAGACTAGTTTAGAGAACAAAACAAAACTTGATTATAAATATAAGAGGAGAGAATGTGACACATGCGCTACAAAGGTTGATGGTTTGGGAAAAAGTGATGAAATGATGAGAAATGCAATATTATAATTGGCAAAGAAACAAGTTTCATTGATTGTTGATGGGATGATGAGACATTATAAGCTCTTGTAGTAGTCCAACAAAGAGCTCCACATAGTGGTAGAAGGTTGATAATTTAGAATGTGGTCGAATATCAAGAAAATCATTGATGAAATTTGTAAAGATATTGGGTGCAATGATTGTCAATATTGATGAAGATAATGTGAAGCTCATACATGACACCAATAGAAAGTCTCAACTGATGCCAAAAGGTTTCAAACAAGTCATTGATTTGGTTTATTTGTATTAAATTTTGGAAGACTAGTCAAACCTTTAGACTTGACAATTTACATGTTTCTAGGGATGTTGTAATTGGTCAAAAGTTTTATTTTTTGAAATAGTTACAAGTTTGTTGTAGACAAACAAGAAAGATATGTTAAAGTAATGAGTAGTTATGGATGATGGGCAAACCCGTCCTTGCGTGATACAATTAGGAACCAACTCAAGGAATTATTTAAGGAACCAAAAGTGGTCAAATCATTTTCCTAGGGCCTTTCCTTTAAATGTTTTCATAACTATAATTTTTTTTCGCATGTTTATCCATTGCATGACCTAATATATGGCTTGGAGTTTATTTTGGAATAAAAAAATGAAAATTGTTAAAATTTTGTATTCCTAATAGAGAAGGCCTTTCAAAAAAATCAATAGCCTTAACTTTGGAAATTCATAATTAAACTATACTTACTCAATTAATTTTTTAAATAAAAAATCAAATGTAAAATGACTTCAAAATTATCTTAGGAATTTTTTTTAAAAGAAAATTTTAAAATCATGTTTCAAATTTGTGTTCTTGATTCAAAAAATTCAAGGGAAAAAACTAGTGCTACATTCTTGAATTTTTTTCTAAATGCAATGTTTAGGAACATCAAAATATACAATATTCTTGATATTATTGAAATTTCAAAATCTATGAAACCTAATAAATCTACTCATTAAAAAAATTATGAAATATTTACATAAGTGTTTTCTATGCTTTTTTAAAGTTCAATGAATTCAAAAAAATCAAGGTGTAACATTCCTAATGGTACCACCTAAGGATGGGTTTGCCCTTGTGTTTGAACATTAAAAAACCATCATCATATCAATAGGACAATCTCTACATTACATGCCTTTAGCATAACTCACCACATAAGGGACTGGCTATTGGTCGGTCAACACTTTCTCACCTTTAAAGCCTGTTGACATTGTGTTCTGTATGGGAGAAGGGTAGGTCTTGAGGCCCTTCCAGGTTTGGAGGTTGTGCCCAAGTTCCCAGCCACCAAGAATATACAGAGAGAAGGGTAGGTCTTGATGCTCTCTCTGGTTTCGAGGTTGCGCCCAAGTTCCCAGGCACCAACAATATACAGAGAGAAGGGTAGGTCTTGATGCCCTCTCTGGTTTGGAGTTCATGCCCAAGTTCACATGCACCAAGAACCTCTGAAAGGGTTGAAAGCCCACCCTTCTCCTTTGTAGAAACTGGTGATTCCTTTTTCTTTTCACCATTTCTTTGTGTGATGAGTAATTGAACAAGAGTTGTTTTCTCTTGAAGCTTACAATTTGTCTTATGAGGTGGAAGATTCCAGAAAATATATTGTCTGACAATGGATGGCAAATAACAAAGGGAAAATAATCCCAGGTCTTTGCATTTTCACAACACCGAGTAGCCCATTATTGAAAGAATGCTGGCGAAAAATTGGAAGGAAAATGCATTGGAATATACAATCACAATGTATGTCATTGTAGTACTTTACAAATTTCCTCCATGCCAGGTTCAAGAATGATAAGGTAGTTAACCTGGCAACAGACAGAAGTGACTACACTTACCCATGACTTCTGGCCTGCCTAGTACTGTTGCACACTACACAAGTTGCACCTCAAGGCCTAGAAGTTGGTGCACACAAAAAACCCCATGATATCAAACTTGATGAAGCAAAGCTATGGTTCTGCATGTGCAGACATACAAACAAACCACTGGATTTGGATTATGTTTTCTACGATCTTAACACAACCCAAGAGCTATGGCATTAAGTGCCCCAGAGGGGCCATCAGTGCTACATACTGAAACCAGTGAAAATATGACAAAGTGCATGTCTTCCATCTTTACCATCTCAAGCTCAAAAATGTCCTGGTTTGATGCCATGTCCACAAATGCCACCAATTCCAGGGAACCCTTCCACTCCACCTGCTCTCACTCAGGTTGATCACCACAACAACAAATTTTATTCAAATCTGTGAAGATTCTACGGACCAAGGACCTTTAGTGTAAGATCATAGATCATTCAGGACATGGTAGATTACTCAAAGCCTGCTTAGATCAGGTGGGGATGCATTCTCCTCTCAGTGAGAAAAAAATCCATCTGATTTCAAACCAATCTAATTTGCAGATACAAGAGATTTCATGTCCACCCAAAGGGATGGACAGGTAATCTCTAATGGATGTCCAACCACCCTAATTATTGGTTAAGAGTTAATAGCAGACCTGTTTATGCTGAATGAACACAAGTTTACATCCTACAAAGCAATATTTCAGTTATTAGATTGCTACAGGATCACTGAACAAAAATTTGGGTCATTTGCAACCTTGCATTCCTGCCTGCCTAAGGAATCTGCAGCTTTTAGCATGTACATTGAGACACTTCACCCTGCCAATAAATCAATCTATCAATTGAATTGGGCAATGCAGTTCAGGGTCTAAACCTGCCACTTGCTCATATGTGCCTCCATCTTCAAGGGACAATGGAATCATTTTCATCTGCAAAAAACACCTTACATACTTGGCTACAAGTACTGCCACCCTATTCCACTTTTGATGAAACAAAAACCACAGGAAAGTTGCATTCTGTGAAGAAATTGGAGATGGATAATCAAAGCAACTCACCAAGAAGGCAACCCATTGAAGCATTCAGTGAGATTGCAATGCAGTAGAGAAAGTAAAGAAGAGTGTGCACAAGACAGTATGCAAAGAGAGAGAGAGAGTTAGAAGCAGGAGCTTAAGGTCTCAAGGTCTTGTTTCAGATCTCAAATACAGACAAAGCAACATGGACACACAGCCTCCTCAATAAAAGACAATGGTACTAATTGGAAAAGGTTTTTTGATGGGGTTCTATCTGAAGCAAGAACTAATTTGTTGTTAGTAAGGTGCCAATGAATTTTATGTCTTAGGTTAAGAGGAGCAAAGTTGTTACCCATTTAACAAAAGACCAAGATTAACCATGGAATACTTGCAACAAATACCAAGGTCTAGTGATCTTGCATGGGTGGAAGACAAAAAACTAGTTTGCTGTAAGATCCCTACACAACTGAATTCTTAACACATTATTGCAGTTCATGAAGTTATCCACAAAGTCCCTGAAACCTGGGATCAGTAGTCCCAGTTTTGCCAAAAATGAGGATGAAGTCACAGGTGAGGATAAAGAAGTACCCACAATAAGTTGTGGAAACTCTTCCGACTGAAACTGGTCATAACAGGAGTTTCACTCCCAATTTTAGATTTGTTCTTACAAACACTTTAGGACTTTAATTATAAACCGACTGGACTTCAAAGACCAACTCCAGAGAAATTGGGTTGTCTTTGAGATTACTGCTTTTATAGCACAATGCACTGTTAAGACTCTTGACCTCATCAACAAAACTCAAAGAAGTCATAGCATCATCTCATTCTGAACAAGAGTGCCACATCATATTGATAAAGACCTACACCTTGTGAAACACAGTTCAGGGAGTTGGAATGTACCTTGCTGATAAATGTGACCTTTTCAAAATATGGGCATTCCATTCGCACTTTCCATTCAGCAGCTCTGATTCTTGTCCAGCAATGCAACACCAAGAACTTAGCAGCACACAAGTCATCACTGATCATTAATATCTTACTCAAATGAATTTTACTGTGGAATATGCCCTGCAAGATGTGAAATCTTCTGGACATATTTCTCAAATTTCTTAAGCTTCTGACAGCCCCCTGCAAGATCAATTTCTCCTGATACACAGATTAAAGATCTGAGCACAGGATCACACTACCAAAAAAAAAGAAGTTACTTCTTGTCCTACAGAACACATGTTCCAGAATCAGATCGAATGCTCAAGTTTGTCAGAAATCAACTCAAGGGGATACCCAAGGTGCAGTACCAGCTACATTTGAAGAGAAACAAAAACTATGTCCTGTTCAAAATCTTAAACACTATCCACACTCAAAGCTCTTACCGAGTGCAAAAGAGGACGTAAATCAGCAGCAAAAAAGAACTCAAGACTTATGCTTATTGGATGCAAGGCCTGTTTCGACCCGCCTGATCTCGAAAATGAGCATACGCCACATTTTCAGAACAAACATTTCAGCCTCATCATCAAGGATGGATTCTAACAGCTCCAGCATGCTTGCTGCAGGTACATGTTTGCGGGTATTACTCACTATAAAGTCCACTAGTGTCGTTTCCTCCTCTCCCAAAAACTCTGTAATTTTCTTTGAGATCCATGGTCGCATCTTCTCATGAAGTTCGTGCTGTTGATCACCAAAATTCATCCTTGTCAGCATTCTTGCATCCAAGAAAGACCCAAGCATTTAACCCATGTTTGCAGCATTTCGAAAACTGGTACCCTTGGAAGTTCATACAAGAATTTGGCCTATGACACACCAGTCTGGGAGCTGGTAAGCAATGTTCTAGTCACACTTGCAACAAATTAGGCACAAAACTATGTATGTCAGACCTCTGCTGAATAACAATACTTTGAATGCCAAGTCAATGATGGAGAAGGCTGATTACCTTGTCATAAATTAGCCAGTCAACGGGATAGCCAAAAAGCTCCTCCTTGGTTTTTGGTATAGTATCAATAAGCTGCTTTGCATCAACTATTTTCTTGGCCCCAGAAGCCTTTGGTTCAGTCTCTGTGACACGTTTTGCATCACGATTACGATCTTTTTCCTTGTCCCTGTCCTTGTCTCTTCGGGTTTTCTCTCTCTCTCCAGATTTCTCCCTTGATCTTCTAGACCTCTCTCTGTCACCATCAGCCTTAGCTGTGGGCATTAGTGCCAAACTTTTTACAAATTCTGTAGCAGCTGCCAAATTAGATGCAATCCCTCTTGAAGGAGGGACCACAGGCACTGAAGAGCTTGGAAGGGCCACCACTTGCATCTCCTCTGCTGAATAATCAATGGGAACTAATGGACGTATTTTGTTCAAATCAGGTGCCTCTTCTTCATCCTCATGGTTGAATACAGAGGGCACTGTTGCACGTCTCCCTGACCCCATCAACCCAAAACCGAGCTTTCGAGGTGCTGAGTTATTATTGTTGGGCTTTGGATCTATGTCCATAGCAGTTATCACTTCCTCATCCCTTGACTTGTGCACACCATTGCTGGCTATCACTTCTGAAATTCCACCAAGGTTCATAAATCAGGTTAGCTTGAACATGCCTCCCAAAATAGAACAAATTCTTCCTAGGAGTATTAGGGCCATTCCAACAAGTCTGTCAAATACTGAGGAGACAAATCTCTTGCCTGGAAGCAGACACTGCACACACAAACACTTCAGAAGAAATAAGTCAGAGCCTTACTCTGAGGGGGTTCTTCATCGGAGTCACTTCCAAACATAGACATGGGCTCAAAAACAGTAACAGGGGCATTGTTACTGGGCTTCACAATAGAAATGGCTGCAGCCTCCTTTTCAGTGACCACATCATTAGTGTCATTGGCAACCAAAGCATGGTCAGGTGTAGGTTTCTGGCGTTTTGCAAGTTCTGCAAGTAGAACCTCCTCTTCTGCTTCACGGGCACGGTCTGCAGCATCATCCTCGCGTTCACGCTGGCGGCGTTTGCGTCTCTCCTCCTGCACACTCCCACCATGCCGGTGCTTGTGCCAGTCATCCTCATCACTCTCTTCTTCCTGCTCTTTAATTTCCCTCCGTCTATCTCTTTCACACTCTTTCTCCCTCTCTTTGTCATGCAATCGCTGCCGTTCCTTCTCCCTCTCCCTATTTTCCCACTCTCGCTCTCGTTCTTCATAAAGTCGCTCAGCTTCCCGCAACCTATTCTCACGTTCTCGATCTCGCCGGATGCGTTCTCTTTCCCGCTCCCGTTCATAACGCTCCAGCTCTCTTTCCTTCTCAACTTCTAGATCACGTTCTCTATCTCGGTCCCCACGCTTGCCTCGATCTGCAGAAATAACTTCTAGATCCACACTTGCTTGCTTCTGGTCACTTGCTGCATCATCATCATTCCTCACACTTGTTTCCTCTACAATGTCTGTGCAGGTGGAAAGTTCAGTCCAAATTAATTATTCTTGAATAGAATGGCTCAAAGCAATTTCAAAAGTTTGAAAACTTGAAAAATAAACTGAGGATGGTAGAAACATCTAACAATAACTACATAAGCCCAATTGGCAAATGAGCCATAATATAGAGTAAAGGCAGGCTACATTTCAGCTCAGGAGAATTAAGTGGAACTTCCAAAAGCTGAGAGAAAAGCTTACCACCACTCTTTGCTCCATCACCAGCAGAACTGGCACCCCTTCCAATTGCTGAAACATCAGAAACTGATGCAATCTTAACTGCTGAATCTGAAACAGTTGGCAAAGGTGGAGGTGGGGGAAGTGGCCTACTTCTGGCTCTGCACATATACAAAAACAACAGAAGATGACATTATGAATACAGAAATTCCATAGCGTGGCAAACCCAGTTATCCATCTGTCAAATTGTTGCTTCATAAAACATAAAGAGCAAAAAAGATCAGGAGGTGACTAGACCCTGGGTCCAACTGTCAGATCGTATAATCTTGTAGATGCCTGATATTTGAACCAACCAACCATTAGGGAGAGGCCCCAACATCCATGTGACTTGTTGCCTCAAAGGTCAGACATGGACTATATGACAAAACAGACCCAAACAAACAAACAAACAATTGGAACTTCAACTTGTAAGGCTGAAAAGGCTCTCTATGCACAAATCAATGAGATTCCAAAGAATTCTCCACAATAACATTTGGAAGTTAACATGACACTGAATGCAATCATAACCTTATGAGGGTTGCAAACAAAGTGTTAGGCTCTTCATGCACATGCACATGCACAATTGACAAACAATACAGGTGACCATGAGCCCAGGTCAAGACTGGAAGATTAGAACAAGACAGAAATATAAGATGACATGAGTAAAGACCATCTCCAAAACAAGAAAAAATCTTCAATGTTGCCAAGATACAGATTTCAAGTCCAATTTCAAAGCTACTTGCAGTGTTATGATATGCAGCACCTTTCAGCAAGCATGGCATTGAGTTTTTGAAAAGCATTGTCATCAACTTCCTTGTCAGCCTCAGTGACAAGGCCAAATTTCTTGGCATCCACCTCTGGGCTAGAATTATCATCCTTGTCATCTATGGTAATGGCAGGTTTAATTGGCTCCACAACAGCATCTACACCAGGGGCCCTCTCCTCTTTGCGAATAGCAGCCTCCTCCTCCAATGCAAGTTTCTCACGCTCCTTCTTCTTTAGGACATATCGCTCTAGATACTCACGTGTTGCTTGATTCACATTCAACTGCATCATCCCAAAATTACCAAAACAAAACCCCCCAATTATTGGTCAAGCAGCCTTGTATGGAAGTCTTCCAATATAATCAGCAATCATTAGAGGATTCTCCAGGAATGATAAAATCCAAATGAAAACCTGTTGAAGACAACTTATTCAGAGAAATCTCTATCTCTACTATGATAGACAAGCACATACAAGCATGTCACACAAGCTTGATGGTGACTATCGAAAAACCAGAAACAGGCATATTAGCCAGAAGCAGACAAAAATTCAACAGTCTGCATATGCTATAACTATACAAATAAGCCATACCACAAGATCTTGCCCTTCAAGTGAGAATTTGTTTATAAGTCGTAGGGCACGAAGAACTCCTTCAGCTGATTCAAATTCACAGAACCCAAACCCTTTTGGAGAGCCAGTTGTGGGATCTTGTGCACGTTTCCAGCTCTTGATCTGTCCACATAGCTACACAAGAGATAGCCAGAAAAAGAGTGAGATTCAACAGCAAAACAGTCAGGATCATAGAATAAGGAGAACTGCAGCATGTATAGGACCAAAAAAGCATACAAAGTAGAAGCACTCACCTCAAGGATAGCTCTCAGAAACTCGTCTTCAATTGTGGGAGCAATCTTGCCAACATACACAGTTGTGTGAGGCTTCTCAGGAGGTGGAGCCAGCTGGCCCATACCCTTGCCTGCAAGATCAGAGAGGATCATGCCTGGGGGGGGTTTAAGCACGGGGGGCACAGGGCGCAAACCTGTTCCTGGTGGTCTTGGCAGCACAATTGGCACAGGGGCTGGTCCTGGTGTTGGCCGTGGTGGATAAACTGGAGGTCGCACCTGAGCTGTGTATGGTGGTGCTGAATACCGTGGCAATCCTGCAGGAGCAACACCAAGAACTGGACAAGCTCTGTATCAGTACATAAGATCACCCACATTCAACAAAAGATTTTGATTTCCACCTCAGCAGTCTTTGCAAAAATTCAAGGGCAAAGGTGCAATGAGCTGCAAACTTACCTGGTGTTGTTGAGCTTCAACTGGCATTGACAAAAGACAGTCCGGGAATGCTATTACTCCTGACAGGGTCAAAAAGGTACTCTGTTGCCATTCCCTTCCTAACAAGATCTTACCTCCAGAGGTTTCTTTGCACCAGGGAGTCTTATGGCAAAATGGCATGCACCAATAATCAGCAAGATTGACCTTGCTTCCAGATAAACAAGAGCCAACTGTATTTCGCAGTTTAGGGAATGCCAAAAAACTTACTGGCCTTTAGAGGCACGGATATAAAAATCACACACAGGCTGTGTGTGCAATGTTTTGACCTACTAAAATGGGGGAAACAAACATGTAACCCTACTACATGCAGTAGTTCATGCCGCTCCCAGTCTGAACAGAAAGTGCAGGGGAATGACAAGAGACGCAGAGATGGTAGACAACAGACATGAGTGCTGTTGTAACTGTTTGATTGAGGGGATTTAAGCATACCACAATAGGACGATGGAGGCTCTTTACCCGGGGCGCCCTTTCCATATCACCATGACAACTCGAATGCACTGCCGTGGGAGAAAACAGCCTGTCACCCTCTTGCACACATGCATGCGCTTCTCTCTTTTCTATTTCCTCTATCTCTCTCGTCGTCACTATACCCTCACAGCACTCCAATCAAGTATATTCAACTAATGCAAACATTCTTGTTACCCACCTCCAGGAGGCATCATCGCCGGTGCCGCCGGTGGCCCTGCTGTTGGTACATATCCCGTCGGCCCCGGCGCAAAACCCCGCTGCTGCTGCTGCTGCTGCTGTGGGGGCGGCAATGGTTGCTGCTGCTTCGGCGGCATCCCATACCCTGGCCCGGAAGAAGGCGGCCTCATCATCGGTTGCGGCGGTGCTGTTCCCGCTGCTGGTACCACCGCTCCTTGCGCTCCTCCTCCTCCTACTCCTACGCCTCCTCCGTACGCAGGATTCATCCTCTCCTTCAAAACGCCACAAAACCTAGATCATCAAACCCTAAGTTGCTAGGAGCGCATCTGTGCACACAACCGCGACCAACACAGAGCCCTAGTTTTGATCAAACTTTTTAGAAATTTCGAAACTACGCTGTGGCATGTCGAGGGAGAAAAAACTCGTGCTCATGTCCGTCGGAGCGAGCTTGAGATTTCGAGCAAAAACGAATAAAAACAAAATCGCACGGGGTTAGTAGGAGCGGAAGAGAGTGGAGTGAGTTTTGGAGGGCGGGTGGAATGGAGAGACTCGAGACCCGAGACCCGTTGCCAGGTGCTGCTGTGCAGTCGCCACTAGGTACATTCTACATACCCTAGCTGCCGCGGATGCCGGACCATATTCATCCATACACTCTTGGATGATAATCGGGCTTCAGTTAATGTGTCTTAGGTCAACCAAGGCGTAGCCTAACGAAGAAAAAAGAAAAACTAGTAGGCTTCCTGGTGGAACCCAGGGGGTTGGTGATCATCCACAAGAGCATTTAGCCAAATTTGGCTACAGGTCATAGAGAAAAGTCTAAATATTTTTTGGGGGATGCCCCCTATATTCTGGTGACATTCTAAAAGCTATGGTCTAAATATGGCGATTTCCTGTATTTTTCTTGAAATATGGCGACTTTTTGCCAATTTTCCAAAAATTCCTTCTGTAGGATTTGCACCGACTTTTTTCTGTAGCCAAGTGAATAAATTTCGGGCCAAAAAAAAGAAAAACTATTCATGGAACCATGGAACAGGCAAGTGGCTGCCCATAATGCTGAGTAAGCCACCCTTGGAGAGCCCATTAGGGCAAGATGGGCTATAGGGTAATGCCCGCACAGCAGAGCGTTCTCAAAGTAATCACCCGGCTGAGGTGGAGTCGAGAGGTGCTTAACTATGGAACACCCCAATTTGAGGGCATTACCGAGTTTACAAACCCAAGTGAGAATTATTATTTTCTTTTGTCACTTGATACCCAGTGAGGAAAAATATGCATAAAACTAGAACAGGCATTTATTTCATTTTTTGAAGCTCTAGGCTTGTTTAGATGAAATATTATGCTCTGTAACATTACCAGCAAATATACTAGAAATTTTGGCATAGGTCTTCACCAAACATGAACTTCGTATGAGAAGTTGGCTGGGCATTAAATTTACTAAAGCTCATGGACAAGTTGGCTGGGCATTAAATTTACTAAAACTCATGGACAAGTTGGCTGGGCATTAAATTTACTAAAGCTTGTGGACAAGTTGACTGGGTGTTAAATTTACTAAAAGCTCATGGACAAGTTGGCATGGGGTCACCTTGTTACATTTTTTTTGTGAACCTTCTTCTTTTTCTACCTACAAAGAAAGGCATCCTAGTGAGGACCCTGCCACAAGCTTTGGGTACCTTGAATCCCCCTAAGAGTCTGAAGATGTTAAATAGAGCAAAGGGTGTGTAAAGACCTGGTACATTAGAGTTATGGGTAAAGTCATTGCCCTGTTGGGCCTGAGTTGCACCCGTCATTTGATGCTTCATCCCCTCCTGGCTGTTGTTCCGCAAAGTCATGAAATTTTATTAAATAAGAGTATGAAATACTGAGACTCAAGGTTAAATGCACCAGGCTCGAGAACATTTATAATTACAGTACACATAGCAGCAGGAGTGATTGGTTGAAGGAGTTCAGGAAAAGAAAGTGTAATTGGAGGGCATGGTAGCCAGTATCTGCTGTTCTGGGGTGTTTAAAAAAATGGAATGCTCGCGTTCTGTTATTGAAACACCTCTCTTTTCTTGTTTTTTTTTTCTCATGATACTCAGGTCGTACCACCAAGTATCACAGAAAAAATAATTTTTTTTTTGAAGCAAGACGGCACTGGTACTCCTTGCAAATAATCTTGATGCATTAGTTATTTCTGAGACTATTCACAATAATCAGCACCTCCCCAAGCCAGTTATTGGACTTAGTTGATTGTCTGGGGGAGCATAGAGCATATCTTTATGGGACATATCAGAGGGTAAGTTATGAGGATTAGCCAACCAGTAAGAAGGAAAGTGCAAAAGCCTGTTATGGAGGCTCTAAAATGCCACAAGGCAACAAAATATATGACATATTTGGGGAGCTATTATCCAGTGGGGTGCTGCCACGTTATAGAGTAGCTCCTTCTAATTGATTAGGGTTGTTTTGGTTGTACTTGAGGGTGTACAACACGAACAAGTTTAGGACCAAAACTATGTATGAATATCACATAGTTATGAAATCTATGTTCTTGGTTGTAAAATTATCTTCTCACTTTTCTATTGGTTATGCAAGCCTCACCATTCTCTTACCATGAACTACACACAAATAACACCAAAATTATTCAAAATCAAAAACCTTTCAAAATCAAAACTTCAATTCTCATAAACTTTATATTCATATCATATCTTTGTACAAATGAAGGTGTTTTTCAAAGTCACAAACACCTCCTTATATACTAACCAAAAGGAAACTAATCAAGAAACTTCCTAAAACTTATCCACCATATGGTTCCCCAAATAATCAAAAGGAAACAAAATCACATGATTCTCAATGTGATTCCACAATTAATCACATGGTGCACATGACATAAGTCAATGCACCATGACCAAATTATGGAATCATACACCCAACTTACCCCATTAAATAATTACTTAAGTAATTGTGTAATCAAGTTACACATCAAGTTACAGGGGCACTAAAAGTTGTTTATTTATTCCCACTAAAGGCACTGGAAATGAATGATTTTGGATGGGGCCATAAAAGAATAATGGACTACCGTTAGATCTACCTACTGGAAACGAGTTTAATGGAAAATATAAGTTCGTGTCAAGGAAAATAAGATTTCCAGGAAATGCTCTATGGAAATGAGAGGTTTTTGGTTGCATTCCTATTATAGGTGACTCGCGTGTTTCTTTTCTTCATCTTCTCTTTATGGTGATTTTAAGCTTATTACTCTCTCTTTTCTTGATGTTCCTTACAAACTGTTGGAGCAACATGGAAGGTCACATTCTTGTAGTTGATTCTAATGGTGGTAGTTTGAACATAGATCTTCAATCACAAGCACCATCACCTTCTTACAATTAAAATTTTGCTACTAGTGTAACATTTTCACCTTTGTCTTGGATGTTTCATGCAACTTAGTCATCTCATGAGCCTTCTACAACCAAGAAATGTTCCTCATTTCCCACCACAAACTACCCCATTACTACCACAACCATCTATTTTGAAGAAAAAAATAGTAGCAAAAAAGAAGGAAACATTAGAAACATTAGATGTAGAGAAAAAAAAAACTCAAAATAGGAAATCTAACAACTTATGGAAGGAGCATTAGATGATTCATTTTATCACATTGTAAGGTGAGATGCAAAATGTCTTATTCAATCCATCAAAAAAAGGTAAATGCTAAATTTCCTCACAAAAAGTTTGTATTCTTTGACTCTTTTTTGAAACCCTGTTGAAGGTGATAAATAAGGTTGAAACATTAGAATTCTACATTTTGAATTTCTTTTCAAATGCTTGTAGAAATTTTTGTTTTGTTTGTTTTTTGAAACCTTAATGAAGATAATAAATAAAATTGAAACCCAAAATTTGTTTGTAAGAATAGACAATTTGGTCATGTTTTCATGTTTGTTTGGTGGTTATTTGTCTTGATTTCAACAAAGACTCAATAGGTTGTCCAAAGAAATGGGCAAACATTTACAATGATTACAAGGAAAATAAAACATATAATATGAAATTAAGTATAATAGATTTGATAAATGTAGGTGGTATGATTTGGTAGACTAATACATGCATGATAAAGGAAATGTGATGTGTTATGCTCATGGTAGTGCATAAGATATTGGAACTCAAGATGAAAGTTGTGGAGATTGGTGAAAGTAGTAGTGGAGAAAGTAAGCAAAACTTGAAAAGAAGAAAAAAATTGAATATTTCTGTAAATGATGCTTGGAAGAAGTTAGAAAAAGTGGTAAAAAATGACAACTAACCTAAAGACCACAAAAGACATCAAAATTTCTTTATTAATGTCAATGCAAGAAATAATGAAAACATTAGTTGAGAATCTCTAGAGCTTCACTCACTATCATTTAGTCTTTCATGATGAGGAATGTTTTAGCCATGAACTTCTTTTTTTTGTATCCACAAGGACTTGGAAATGTTATTTCATCTTTTTGCTTATCTTTTAACATTTTTTCCATTGGATTGCAAAACGGTTTCATAATGTGATGTAACATTTTGTTTAACTTTTTTGAAGTCATTTTGTGCATTAATTTTAGCCCCTGTAAGCTATGTAATGAATTTTTAGCAATGACATTTGACTTTCCAGATTGTCCTAAATGAAAAGCATACATAGTTTCAAAACCTTTGCTTGTGTTTCAACTATTCCTCATCCAAAGTGTCAATATGTAAAATGAAAATATTGTGTAAAATAATGCATGCACCTACAATATTTGTATTGTTCGAAGGTGCACATCTAACCTTTTGAATAGTATTCTCCAATGTCCTTTGAGTAAACCAAAGCTCTTTTCTATGCACATTTGAATGTTAATTTGTATGTAATTTTAATATATATATATTTTTTGAAAGCCCATCTTTATGACCTTCGAATGGTGGAAACATCCATGGGCATGGAAAATATGTTGCATCTCCAACTAGTGCATATGGTGCTAATTTCCTTGATTCACAAAATTATCTTATTGTTGTATGGCCCCACAAATTACTATCATGCATTGATCTAGCCCAACTTATGTCATAATCCTAGAAGATACATTTTCTTATTACAACACCTTGAAGCAAAACAAAATGGAATCCCTTGCGGTTATAATATGTCAATATCATGTTTCATTGAAACTATGATAAAAATAGGTGATCCATCCATTGCCCCAACAACAAATGGGGTGCCATGTAACCCTTCAAAGTATTATGCAATTTTTTTCATCATTATATATGTTTGAAGGCCACTTCACATATTTTTCTTAAACACTTATTGACATCATCTGAAAATTCTTTGACAATTGATTAACTTATAAATAGACCAACACCATACAAATTAGTTATTGAGACCATGTTATTTCATGTAGCAAGTCTAGAGATAAAAATAGCTACTTGTGTTTTAAGACAAATAACATTTTTCATCCTTGTATCTATCTTTTGCATGAAAGGTGCAATAATGGAACATATATAATTGAAAGTTTCTCTACTCATTCTTGGAATCACAATACTTGAAAGAACCTAACAAGGTGCAAGGAGTGAAACTTTGTACCCTATCATGTGCCCATAATGTTCAAAGTAGGTATCTTCGTATATGTTCTACAACATGATAAACTAAAAATGTGACATTCTTTGTTGATGAAGTAGAAACTAACAACGTTGTGCAAAAGAAATGGATTCACAAATGACCTACAAAAAGATTTGATAAATAAGACATGTTAATAAAACTTGCTTACATCTATCCATCACTAGATGTGTGAAGAATACAAAACACATGAAATGTCCAAGTTTGTAAAAGCCCACCAAAAGACATGTCTTTTTATGGTTATTTCTCAAAAGTGAAGGAATGGTCAACATTATTGAAAGGAAAGAATTTAAGAAAAAGTGAATGACAATTTTTTGCCTTTAGTGTGGTAGGCATTGGATTACCACTTCTCAACCTGCCTTACTACTATTTCTTTTTTACCTAGATAAAGAATGTTAATTCATTGGTATCCTTTGCTTCTACTATGGTATGCCTCTAAAGGGGCGAAAACCAAACATGGAAAAAAAGACATGCTAATACCATTAGTAGAAATCTTGTCATTTGTAATTGGTCATTATGCAACTATGTGCAATTAGATGTCGTTTATAATTAGAATAGTTGTGCTTGCAACTATAAAATTGGAACTATATAATTTTTGGGTCATATGGTTATGTGTGCCACTAACATGCAACTAGTAGTGTATAAAATGGACACATGTCAAAAAATTATGGCTTAAGTTCATACATACCTACGTTAATACACTCAACATATGTATTTAAGCTATGTATAATATTTTTATACCTTTAGTACTAAGGTTAAACCATGTTAATTAATGTTGCTCAAGGAAAAACATTGGTTAAACCTAAGTTAAATTCACATTAATGAAGGTTAAACCTATGTTAAACCTTTGTTAAACTAACTATAGTTAGATTGACTTTGGTTAAATTAATCATAACTAAATTAATTTTGATTAAACTAAGCATGGCTAAATTAACTTTGGTTAAACTAACCATGATTTAAATAATTTTAATATAACTAACCATGGCTAAACTAACATTGGTTAAATTAAGCATGGCTAAACTAACATTGATTAAATTAATATTATAACTAAACAAACTATGGCTAAACTAAAATTAGCTAAACTAACATTGGCTAAATTAATTAAGGCTAACCTAACATTAATTAAATTAACTTTGGTTAAATTAACCATGGCTAAAATATTTTAGCTAAATTAACCATGGCTAAAGTATTTTGGCTAAATTAACCGTTGTTAAACTAACTTTGGCTAAATTAACTTTGGTTAAATTAACAATGACTAAATTAACTTTTGTTATACTAATTGTGATTAAACTAACTTTGGTTAATTTAACCATTTTAAAATTAACTTTGGCTAATTTAATCATGGCTAAACTACCTATGACTAAATTAACCATGGCTAAACTAACGTGGCTAAATTAATTAATTTATATAACCTTTTAATTAATTTAACCATGTTTTATCGAACCAAAATAAATTTAGCCATTTTAATTTAAACTTCTAAATATTTTAGCCAAAATTAGTTTATCCATCATGAATTTAGCCTTTTAATTAGTTTACCCATCATTGATTTAATTAAAATTCGTTTAACCATGGTTAATTTAATTCAAGTTAATTTAGCTATTATTAATTTAGCCAAAGTAATTTTATTATAATATTATTAATCATTATACCTAATCATATATAGTTATTAAAATAATAATAATTATACTTATAAAATTACTAATATTATTACTTATTAATGAAAATTATTAATAATAATATCATATTATTCTTCAACAAATATTATTTTAATTTTATTATAATATTTAAAACCATGGTAGTATATTTGTGGTTAGTAGGTTACATTAATTAGCTTAAAATTACTTATTATTAATTATTAATAATTTATTTGAATTAATATGAATATTGAATATTACATATTTTTAATATCATTATTATCATCATTCATTTTTAGTATTTTATTATTATTCTTCATTAACTAGAATTTTAATTTTAACTATATTATTAATTATAATAATATATTTATGGCTAATAGGCTACATTAGTTTTCTTATAAATACCTTAACTTAGGGTAGCTATTGATGTAAATTAACTATGAACTTAAATTAGATGATAATATGTAATATTGTTGATTATTAACTATTAATTATTATAGGTAATCATAGCCATAAATATATTATTATGGTTATTTTTACTAATATTAATATTTATTAACTAATTAATATTAGTACCATAATATTATATTATTATTTACCTATTAATTTTTATTACTTAATATAATATAATTAATTTAACTAATAGGTAAAGTAGGTTAGTATGGCATAAGTAGCATGTAATATTTGCATTTAGGTTGCAACTACATTAGTAATAATGAAGTTGTAATTGAAATTTTTATCCCATATTTTTTGTGTTGGATTTTAAATGTGCACATTATATAAGGAAGTGCATTTGTTTTGTTCATAAACCAAATACTAAATGCCATTTGGGATGGGCCAATGAAAAAGGCTCAACCTCAAAGGCTAAACTCGAACATAAATATGGATTATTTTAATCCTACCTACCTACTTAAATGAACCTTACCATCCTACCTACCTACTTATTTAATTAAAAAATAAATAATCAATGGGCTTTTAAAAATTGCCACATGTTGGTCCATGTAATTGGCTTTCACAAATGAACACATGTCAAAATTTGATTCACATTTTATTGGAAGGCTAAGATATTATTAATTTATTAAAAATGATGAATATTGAAATAAGGTTCAAATACCACATGTCACCATGGGCAACCCCCATAAAATAATACAAGTGTATAAAATATAAATTTATATTGTATATACTATTTGTTATCATATGCAATTGTTAGTTGTGTGCAACTTGCTTTATGCAAATATGGGTCTAATAGTTGTGTCACATGAAATTGAAAATTAGTTGCATATGATAATTGTAAAATGACAATTTTCTTATAGTGTTAGCTTAACCACCTAGCCTAGTTAAATAGGGTGCAAGTGTGAATATTTGAATCCTTCACCTCCACATTCAAGGACCAAGTTTTCAACCATTGCACCATATTTTCAACAAACAATAAATTTTGTCAATTTATTGTTGAACATTTTCAGGTTAACGTTTATCACACAGAATGTCACAATTGTTGTAATTTACAAAAGAATTTTTTATTGGGCTTGGATATGATTATTTTTTTAATGACATAGACTACAAGGTGAATTACAAAGTTAATTCTCAACAATTGTTTTTCAAACTATGGCTATCCAAAGATGTTATTAAGGACATCATTGAAAGTAATTAAACATTTGTCATATAGGTTTAAGGAATAATTATTAAAAAATCATGCCCTTTCAATTTCATATATGTGATTGATTCAATTGAATAAATGAATGTAAAGAAATTTAATTTGATTTTTTATTCAATGTATTTCAATTATGGTTTTTGATAAAAATTAATCAAATTTAATAAAGGGTTGCCAAATTTGGTCCTAGGCAACACACCTTAATATGAATGCACCTTGTTATGAACATTTATTTCTAACCTAACTAGGAAAACTAGTTTACCTTAGGGTAACTAACATAAACCCTACTTTACCTAATTAACCTATTTAGCCAAACTACATACCAATTACTTACCTAGCCATCTAATCTACCTATTTAACCTAAATACCTACCTAGGTTACTTAGGTTGGGTAGGGTAAGTAGGCCTACCCAACACTTATAAAATAATATATGACTTTCATTATAAATTTAATAGTTAACGTGGATGGTATATATTTAAATGTTTTTGAAAAAGAAAATCAATTAGCCGATGCACAAAAAGAGAATCTTCCAATGGTGTGTTGATTGAAAACATCCATGTAAATTTAACAGTGGTTTTATTAAAAATTTCATGCAAGGAAGGTTGCCAAAGGGTCAAATTACATTTGGTTAAAAGGCTTCCTAGTTTAACCCCTAGGTAGTGCAATGTACTAATGGTATTTAGTCAATCCCATTTGTTGGATAATACTCTATGTTAAGTGTTATACTATCCAACATGGGATTTTTTTAATTGCATATTCTTGAATTTAATGGGTCTTATCTTGAATATTAACCTATTAGTTTTGGGTTTGAATTCGATTATTGGAAAACATTGACCCCAATGGGATTAATTTGAGGTAAAAATAAAAAATAGACCGAAGGTAGGGGGGTTGGGGGAAGGGTCATTTGAAAAAAAATTTACAAGTGGTTGTAATCATATTAATTATAGGAAGAAAACTAGGCCAAAAGCCAGGGGGGTTAAGGCCCACACAAGAAAAAAGAATCATAATTGGTGTAATAGGATTAAAAGAATTTAATTATGTTTCTTTTTCATAGCCATTAAGAAAAACAAAGTGGTTGAAAACCATTTCTTTAATTGCAAGGTCATGGGTTCAATAATTTTCCCAATCTATGAGTCCTAGACATTACTTTTATCCTAAGATTTGAGCTTGGCACCTTGACCATAAGATTTGATAGTCCAAATTTTGGGTAGGTATTCACCCCTCCTACAACCACTAGACCAATTCTTTGGGAGGGTCTTGAACTCCTTTAAAATTGTCAAGCTAATTCTTGTGACAAATCTTTACCCTCTTCTAAATTAACAGGTTAAGTTTTAAGACCTATCCAAAATCCTAGAATTAACCACCATTAGTTTTAACTTCAACTAGTTTATTTTAATTTCATGGAGCCTACCATCAAATTTTGAATCTAGTTCTTCATATTCATGTTAAACCTTGGGTTTCTAGTTCTTGATTTGAAAAACAAGAAGGTCCATTGATTAAAAAATCAAATCTAGTTCCACTTATTTACAGACAACATCATAATATTTAACATGTTAAAAATCTTGTGTAGGTGCAAGGTTTGTAGAACAAATTAAAAATGCTCGTGCTTAATTCAAAAGTTTAATGTAACTACAACCTTGTTCAAAACAACACCTATCAACTTTGAAAAATATAAAAAAATGTTTAATTAAAATTGTAAAACAAAAAAAACACATGCATATATATAACAAATTTGTAGCTAATCATAATAGTTCCAAATTAGGTTCTAGTAGGAGATTATATCACCAATTTAATTGGATTTTTATTTTAAACAAGTATTAGTTAGTTTTAGGTTAGGTTTTGTTTTTCAAAATGTAACACTTAATTAGTTAGGAGGTCATGGTTTGTTTAAGTGACACAAAAATTATAAATAGTTGTAAGTTTTCAGTATTTTCAAATGTTAGAAAATTTTAAAACATTTTCATCAACCTTCCCATTTAAACATAAGAATTATACAATTTCCTATTTGTCAAAATCTTCAAACATTCAAGCCATATGACATGTGGCATTATTGTATCCAATTTGGGAATATAAAATTTTGATATTTGGTGAATTTTATTTATTTTTGGAATATTTTGAATGTCTAGGATGTTTATAAACCATATGTTTATAATGTTAAAATTAAGAATTTCAAATATATAAATAGATAGGGCATTAAAATACATCATACTAAATACATTAAGAGTTGAATCATTGCCCGTCCCATTCATAAAAAAAATGTATTTTTCTACCTAAAAAAAATTAAAATTTATTAACATAAGGTAAACCCATCTTTGGGTGGTACCATTAAGAACATCGCATTTTGATTTTCTTGGACCCATTGAACTTTTAAAAATTCAAAGAAATAATTAAATAAATAATTCATAATTTTTAAAATGAGTACATTTATTAGGTTTCATAGATTTTGGAATTTCAATAATATCAAGAATATTGTGTATTTTGCTATTCTTAATCATTGCATTTTAAAAATGTTTTAGGAATGTAGTGTTAGTTCCTTTCCTTGAATTTTTTTTTGTGAGGAACACAAGTTTAAAATTTGATTTGAGAATTTTTTTGGGAATTGTTTTTTAAAAAGTAATTTTGAAGTCATTCTATTTTTAATTTTTAGTAAACAATTAATTGGGTAAGCATAACTTAGTTATGAATTTCCAAAATATGGCCATTGATTAATGAAGGGCCATATTTATTAAGAATATTTTAACAATTTCCATTTTTTAAATTCCTAAATAAAATTTCAAGCAATATATTAAGGCATGTGCAATGGATAAACACGAGAAAAAAAATTATAGTTGTGAAAACATTTAAAGGAAATGACCTAAGAAAATGATTTGGCTACTTTTGGTCGTTTAACCATTCCTTGAGGTGGTTTTTAATGGTACCACCCAAGGATGGGTTTGCCCCACATTTTTAACATCCTAAAGGTTCATCAAAATATATAATTGGGGCAATAAGATACTCAAAAGGTGCATATCATATATGCATATCAAATTACAATAGTTGTTTAATATACAAATGTAGACGATTTTGTACATAGATTTGTTTGGAAAATTTTCATATTCATGTAGATTGAATAATTAATAGACTTTACATGGTCTTGGATCATCATTGGAATTAATGTATAAATAAATTGTAAAATTAAAAATCTGCAATTTTCTTTCCAACAACTCTTGGATAAATACAAAAATAAGTTGCAAAATTCAAAAAAATTAAATTTTATTATAAAAATATATTGTACAAATCAAATATGTCATTAAACCATAAATTTTGTTCAATGGTTGCATGCCATTTCAATTTCCAATTTCAAGTCCTTGCCCTTTTGAAAGGAACAAAGAAGTTGGGTGTGGCTCATTTCATTGTAAACGTATCCCATTAAGTTGTTTTCCAAACCAATATTAGTTCATAAATTTAACAACCTTAATGACCATAATTACATTGGCAATAATTTTCATTATCAAATCAGATTTGGTTGTGCAAGTCTAATCATGATGCAAGGATTTTAATCATGTCTATTGCATTGATTGACTTATGTATTATGTAAACTATTCATGAACAACATCATGGGTAGTACTCTCTTGCTAAAAGAAGATATTTTTAAAAATTCAAAATTAAAACATAACCCCAAAGTGACCACATATATTTACTCTAATGAAATTAAAACTTCTAGAAAATTGACATGGAATTCAAAATAATTTGTACACTAGTTATAATTCAAGATTTTCCCACAATATTAATCCATGCATGCTTAAGAATAACATTAAATGATTTGTGGAAATTTTTAAAAGTCTATTCAAACTAGAAACACATACTACAAATCACATAACAACAATTTGAAAGCACTTTGAGTAGTTCTCATACCTTGATTGAAGAATGTAGAGCATACATAGTGACAAGTTTTAATAAGTGAAATCAAAAGTCTCTTTGCTAAAACTTGCAAGGTTTTGGTTTCATTATGGAAAATGTTTAAAACTTACATCTAAAACATTCAAATGCATTAAAACAATATGTGAAATCAACTAAACTAGCTCTGAAGTTTGTTTTTGAATAATTGCCAAATGGGCTCAATGATAATGAAAATTACAAACATGCAATACCAACTATAAGAACCATTCCAAAATTGTTGGCATACCACATGACCTAAAACAACAAAAAACTCAAAGAATGAAGTTCACAATGTACTTGTAATGCTCAATTCGAACATGTTTTTTGTCATGTTACAACTTTGAAGTTGTGTGTTTTGTGCATTACTTACCTTTGATCTTAAGTGTCGCAATGATCAACTTTCCTATGTAAAATAACTTGTCATAATTCAACTTGTCACAACTTGATGATCCATAACCTACAAGTGGCAACAATCTTCAGACCAAAAACTTGTTAGTTCATCACTCCCTTCCAAATATTTGCAATTGAATTTATAATACCTTAATTATAATATTGTCCATGGCTTAGCTCTATAACAAAAACTTGAAAATAATACACATAAAAATATGTCAATCTTAATGTAATGGCAAAACTTTGGTGACAAAAGATAAATAATGCAAGAAAAGGTGGTGAATATCAACATTGAAAGGGTTAAGGTTCAATAGGGAAGTTTGATAGTTGCAAGTCTTGCATCGACATGTTTCATATATCCCACCTTGATTCAAAATGCACCGATCACAAATTGCTATGTAGCAATGACCAAGTTTTGACTTCAAATTTAAAGGAACTTAAAACCTTATCCTTTTACAAAGTAATGTTTTTTTTAAAAAAAAAAATGTCACAAACCCGACTTGACAAGTTGTTGGCACCCCAAGTCAAGTTTATTGGTAGAGAGTTGGTGAGTGAAAGGAGTTTCACCAACACACCACAAGGTTTGAACCCAAGACCTTTTTTTAATTTTAGGGTTTAGGGTCTTAGAGATTTGTAATCTTTTCCCTATGGGCAAAAGCCAACAAATTGTTTAGTGTCTTCTCTGTAATAAAATATGTACTAAATCATGGTAGGGCCTTCACCAATATAAGGTTAAAAATATATAGGATTAGTCCATCACGGCTAATTTGGGAATTTTTTGTTTTGTTTGATGAGAAATTTGCCCTATAATGTTAAACTTGTTGAAACTTTTGCAAATTTCAATGAATGAATGATAATTGAGACACTTCAAGGAGTTGGAGTTCCCAATCATGTTTCTTTTTAAAAATATAATAGACCCTTAGGAAGTTTTCTAGCATTTCAAACTTTTGTACATCCCAAAGTGTAAAAGTTTAGTTAGAGATCCCTTGTTTGGAGTTAGTTTGTGCTTGATGGAACCTGCCATGCCAAGGTATTTGTACCTTCATTTGAATTCAGGTGATGTATGATCTAGAATGTATGAAGAATCTCTCTCAATCGCTCAAACTTGAAAGTCTAGTATCAGATGTGTTTCAGTTGTTCTTGCATTTAAAGCATGATATATTCTTTTAGAAGTTGAATCATTCAACCCTTTTGCCCTTTGTAAGCCTATAGGTGTGGAGTCCTTACAAACATTCCCTAACCAAGAGGATCTCAAGAAATTCAATGTTGATTGAAGCAAATCTAAACATATAGACCCTTATCAAGCGTGCAAGCAAACTTGAAATAAAGAATCCAAGGCCTTTTGATTAAGATTAATTAAGAAATACTTGAGAGCGGTGCACAATAAACAAATGAAACAATTGAACAGATGATTGAGGGGAAAGTCAAGAAAAAAGAACTAAATGTTGTCACAATTATTTGGCGTTGCCAATCCAGACATCCCCCTTTTTCAAGTGCTTTCTTTCCCCCCCCCCCACCCCACTCCCAAACCTTATAATATTGGCTGGCTCTTTTATTTAAAAAAGAAAAAAAGAGTAGACATTAAAGTTCAATCAGAAAATAGTAAAAATTGAAAAACAAGGATAAAAACCATAGTTTGAAGGGTCATTTGTAGGTTAAGTGAAATTGGAAAAACTTTCAAGTTCTTTTCTCCCTTCTTTAATTGCGGATGCCAAATATTTTTGTATTCTCTCTTTCCATTGTCCAATAATCCAATTGATTGAATACTTTTCTTATTATATAGAGCTTCTTTTTCACAGCTAATTTTTCTTCCCCCCCAGTGTCCTTTGTTGACATCCTCTATATTATAATTCCACCTTTTCCTGAATAAAATTCAGTCAAGCATCTTCCCATTTCCAAAGATTTAAAGGGAAAGACAACAGCTAGTGTCTCTATTCCCCATTGTAATGTGTACCTTATTTGGTGCTTTCTACCTTTTCTTTTAGAATTATAAAACAAAGAAAAATAAGGATCTGAGTATGTAGTATAAGAGGGCAATGAATTTAAGATCAATTTATTTATTATATACTTCTAATGACCAAACTTCTTAAACAAGCAGAGCTCATTGGGTAGTGGCTCTTCTCCTTGTGGTGCAATTTCAAGTCAGCAGCAACTGTTCCATGAAGTTCCCACGAAATGGAACTCATGTACGTCACTGTGCTAACACCTAGTGAACGTTCTTCAAAATGCAGGACCAGTTGAAAGCCACATGATGTTTCTAGTAACATCTCTCCTACATATCAGCTGGCCAAGAAATTGTGTAAAATTGACTGATGATCAGAAGCTCTCAATCTTGCAGCGACCCTATAATATATCCTGGACCAGTGTTTAGTGGTTATCAAAACCAAGGACAGACCCACACCGGTTATTGGGGTGGTTCTTAATGTTGATACCTACTAGCGTGGTTTTCAAAAAGTCCAGAAACCGGCTCTGATATAACCACGGTTCAAGAAAACATCAAACATCTGCGCCCCATATAACCGCCGGTTCTTTATACCAGTTCGTTTCATGAAAACTGCCAGTTATTTGAGGGTTTTGTAAATAACTGGAGCCAGTACTGGTTGTCTTCAGACTCTGTTCTTCTTTCAGAAAACCGGTCGAATTGGCGAATCTCACATTATGTTCCAAAACTTCCTAACAAGCCAGAACAGACGGTTATTAACAAAATCAAATACCCGCCTGGAACAAGGTCCTTGAGGCTGATCAACCTCGTTCCTGCAACCGGGACTGGTTGAATTAATGCACTTTGCAATGATGACCCGCAATTAATGCACTTTGCAATGATGGCCCGCAATTAATCCACTGGGATATATATTCATTCTAATACTCTAGAGATTTCAGATTTGGCTTGAACCTTTGGGACTCTGGATTGAATATATATCATGAGGCATGCATGCAGCTGGCCGACGTCCTTGCACTGAAAATGAATTTTATTACCACTGCACTGCATCAAACTAGCAGACATCTAGTTCATGATAGACGGATCTACATGATTTATCTCTATCTAATTTACATTTCAACATCATGATTATCGAGCCCTCAACTAGAATATTAGTTACATTTTCCATGCAGGATACAGGTGGTGTCTAGTGCAGAATCAGAAAGACTATTAATATTCAATTTATATATGCGCAACTGCAACTGGTGCATATAAATTTCTAGATCTAGATCTAAACAGTTGCAGAGCAATAATTTAATTACCTGCAACTAGTAGTGTATATTATTGGTAAACATTGTCGTGAGACAATTCGTTTGTTTTACTAATCGCATGTTTAAATGTTAACATACTGCATGCATATAATCACCTGATCTACACCATATATCATAGAACTTAGCTGTATAGTTTAAATTTGCTATTCCCGCTTCTTAGTAAGTATGCCTGAGATACTTAGTTTTTGGTTCCTGTGAATGTATTCCTGTGACTTCTTTTATTTGCTGCTGAAATAAAAACCATTTTTTCTGTTTCTGTATTATCATCTGGTAGTTTCTATTTTGCTCTTTTCTGTTTTTAAGTTTTGCAGTAGTGTAGATTTCAAGCTCTCAGGAAGTGCAGCAGCTGCAGGACGTACAGACGTTGCTGCTCCTGCTGCAGCAGCAAGGAACCCTTGTAAATTTCTTTCCTGCAATAGACGTATTATCTGCATCCAAATCATTTAAAGTGTTCGACCTAATTCGGAGTAGTTACGAGCTGGTTCATGGTCGAGAACTCCATAAACTGTTGTAAAAGCTAATCCCATGCACTAGATCCAGCTACCTAACTAATCACCAGTACTTCATGCTTTTTCTTACTTGAGAATGCATGCGGCAATATTGCTCTTGCCAGCTTGGGTTCAAGATTGATTCTGCAGTTCTGCGAGATTACATTTGACTACCTGATCAGGTCGGTCCATTAACCATCCAACCAAGGACGTTTAGATATGGTGTTAGTCCCAAAATGCCATGGAACAGCTTTGCAGATTATATATTCTAGCTAACTTGGCTTAGGATACATGGAAGTGTCTGAATCCCTATGTTGTAAGCTGCAGGATTTCTGTATCATGTATATAAGGTGCATGAGAGTCATGGATCAGCAGTACTTGTGAAGATCTTGAATGGCATCAACTACATGAGACGGTAAGATTAAACATGCGAAATTGATATTGAAGTCTGACAGCTTCCTCAGGTCATAAATGAAGTCCTGAACGAGTGCTCTTATAAGTCGTGGAATCAATCACTCCGGGAAGGATATTTCTCTAGGGAACTTTCTTTCAGACCGCGATGTAGAGAGCTCAGTGAAGGATTCGTGGAACCCGCCGCTTCTAAGCTCGACCGATTCTTGGAAGAATCAGAGACATGCAGGTGAAAACCCTACAAGAACTAATTTATTATTACTTCCTCAAAGCACGCGTGAGCCTTAAGTTGCGGCTGCAATAAATTCAAAGCTTTACTTAGTGCAGTTCGTGTGGCAGTAATGTCTGAAAATCCATTTAGAATACAAGGCTTTTTGAGAACCTGATGTCGCTGCAGGAGAGCTACCTAGCTAGCTAATGAGACCAGCTAGAATGTTCTAGACAAGTTTCTAATGAAATTACAGGAAATGCAGAAAAAGAAATGATAATCTCATGGGTCAATTATATGCAAGCTGCTGCTGCCTCCGACTCGAGGACTTTCCCGGACTAGTGTCGTTTGAACAAGTTTGTGATTGGATCTGCAACCTCGATCTCTCAAGCATTTCGACAAGCTGCGCCGGCACTGGCATGATCTACTCGCATGATCATTCAGCAACAGTACTACTGCAGGTCTAATTGCGCACAAAAAAATTTACGAATTAGTGCAGCTTGATCTCGTCGAACCAGATCTAATTTGTCAATCTCCCCTATGTCCCAGCCGCTGGTCCAGTCGAACATGTACTAAAGCTGCTCAAGAACCTCCAGGATGATGTGATCCGTAGTGGGGCAGCAGCAGCTCTTTGATCTCTCCTGAGCTTGAAAATTTGTGCAACTTAGCTTCTGGACTGCTCCTGTTATGCGTCTGGAGCGGAATTGTTCTAGCTGCAATATTGCAGGCAATCGATCATCTACTTGGGCCTTCGGAGAAGAGAATGGGCAAGAGCTTGAAGCTCACTGTCATGATCGGCCGGTTGATGATCTGAGAGTGCGCCACTCCTAGGCCTATCCATCGAATCAATTAGGGCTTGGTGCGGCATAGGCTCCAGCGGGTTGGACAGCATGATTCCGTACTGGAAATCGTGCTGCTGCATCCCTGCATGATACGGTCTGGTTTCCTCTTCTTTTATTCTCAAGTAGTTGTGTGCAGAGTCCGAGCTACTGGCCAGGGACATGGACAGAGCGGAGGTGGGACCTGGCTGCTCCATGTTCAGCTCCGACGACTGGTCGAATTGCTGCTGCATATAGTCATGAGCTGGACCGGGAGAGAACGACAAGCCCCCCATTTGTTGTTGCTGCTGCTGTTGTTGATGCTGTTGTTGCTGTTGAAGCTGGTGGGCAGCTGCAACCGCGTGCCTATCCGCTAACTGTGCTTGAACCATCTCCAACTCCGCTTGCAAACTTGCCACCTGCATGGATGATGTCGATCCACATTTGATCAGTTGCCAATCTAGAACGTATAACGTATTCAAGTCGACTTCACCTTCGACTGTGGAATCCACGTCTATCTTGAATCTGTAATCCTCAAGAGGAACAGGAACAATTTCATGCGTGACTGTTTATAATAACACCAGACAGAGCTAGTAAACAATGCAAATCACTAGAGAGACCTCTGCCAAATACATGAGATACGTCGTTCATGAGCTGCAAGTACGTCTTCAAGCTCAAGTGCACTCCACAAGTGCCGAAGATCAACACGATTCATTGAAGAATTTAACCGCGACGTAATAAAGAACCTGATCTGAAGCGTTATGACAAGCAGTTCGTCTCGGAGGGGCAGCAGCTACAGCTCTTCATCTCGAGCTTGCTGCATGAATTCTTAATAGATCACGTGGAATTGGGATTCTCTAAGGATCGGTAGAAGAACCTTGAATTAGGTTACGATGATGCTCTTATGACCACTGCTCTCGCCTTGCCTGGTTTTCTTGATTCACAGCTGCTTTGAAGACAAACAACATGGACCTTGCATAAGCCAAGCAGACAGGAAATTAACGGTCGCTTCTGATCAGGGCCAGACAACGAGCGAGCTCTACACACATGACCCGCGGTGCAATATGATCTGCACTCGAGCGAGGACTATAAGATTCACGTCTTATCCAATTGTTTGTTGCAAGCAGTTGATATAGAACGTCGCAGGGATATTATTATTGCCGACTGAAATTGACTGTTGGTTACAAGAAAGCAGCACGATCGAGGAGCTGCACACTAGAGACTCGATCGCAACACAATTTACGTTCCGCTTGCAGAACTTGGTTGAATCTCCTCAATCTCTAGGTCACGATGCATCTAGAGATTGTCTGCTAGCTGCAATCCGGCTAGCTGCAACTTGTCCGTCACGATCCATCGTTTAGGCCGCCGCACCCGCTAGCTGCAACGTGTCTGTCACGATGCATCGTTTAGGCCGCAGTACTCGCTAGCTGCAACTTGTCTGTCTCAACTGATATAAGAGCTACTTGAACGAGCTCCCTAGACAATCTATTGGGAATTCTCGAGATCGAGATCACGATGCAAGAGTATAGATGAACATGTACACTAAAGAGTTGAGCGAGCCAAAGAAATTTATCATCTAGGGCACATAATTAGCTGTTGCCTTAAGGAGGCGGTGAAAGACGGAATCTGAGGAATATATATCAAGTAGTGCGAGCTCACTATCGATAAAAACTCAGTCTCGTGTACGAAACACGAGAGATGTAGAAAGAGCTTGAGTTTGATTTGCTTGGTCCACAGCGATAGTCTACAGCTCGGGTGCAGTAGATGCAGCAGCAGGTCAAGAAAAGCTGGAATATCCTTTCACCGAACGCACATGCTACAAACATAGACTTCGTACAGGCTAAAACTGTTGGTTCCAGGCACAGGAAGATGATCGGTTTGGGCTTCCCTTGGTTCGCATCATCTTGTAAGACAAGAGCTCGAGATGAAACTTGTCCAGAGTTCATTCCTAGGCTCAAATATATCGAGGCTCCTCGCGGGAAGTTCGATTGCGAGCCGCGTGCAAGCACGCATCCCAAGCTTGTGAGAAAGACGACAATGGATCATACGACGTGCCGGACTAGTTATCCGAACGGCTGTTGATTCAAGGGTGCACATGAGAGAGAGATGATCATGTGATGTGCACTCGACTGGGGTTTGCTTGGTTAGAAGAAGAAGAAGGTAGAAGAAGAAGGGGTGAACTCACCTGTTGCTGGAGAGCGAAAATAGTGGCCACGCAACCATAGACGGGATCCGAGAGCCTCGCTTGTGCCTCGTAACTGATGGTGAGCACCGCGTCGCAGCGGCGTGGCATCGGAATATGCATCAAAAGCTTAGCTACATTGCTGGCCCCGAAGATCTTGTGCACTGCCGCAAACCTGGCCGCGCCTTGGTCTGCCCCGAAGTAGGGTGCGAAGATGCAACCTCGCACGCATTTTCGTCGCAGAAACTTGCAAGCCCCGCATGGTGCTCCACTGCTCATGGACACCGTGGTGTGTGATGATGATGCACTACTAACCCCTGCTGCAGCAGGTTCTCTAGTAGTGCTACCCCGCGGAGCTGCTGCTGCCGCCGAAGACCCTGGCCCACTAGTCCTTGCCCTAGCCGAACTCCTAGCAGCACTCTCTAGCGCCTTTAGCCCTGAGCCTCTCTCTCCTTTGTCCCGGCGCTCCGAAGACTCTACGCGCTTTTTGCCCGTGGCCGGCGCGTCTCCTTCCTTTGTCGACTTGTCCTCACCTCGATTCTGTTCCAGATAATCTATTGCACCTCCTCTCCAGTCATGCTCCAGATTCCTATCTTGGAACGATGTCCAGCTCACGGCATGATCAATAAGCGGTCGATCCCTCTCTCGTCCCCACGTCTCCAATTGCTCTCTCTCTCGCGGAGATCCTTGGGTTTCGTCTGCCGGTCTTTTACCACCTCGGCTGTTGTCCCCCCCGGATTGCGATGATGCTTGCTGCAGTGGCCACAGGTCGCGACCCTCCAACTTGCTGTCCACGTCCGCTGCGATCTCTCGCAGCGCACTGCTTCCCCGTGGTCCCGCCAGCCTGCTCAAGCTGTGCAACCTCCTACGCTAGCTAGCCGCCCTGCTCTTCTGTTGGTGTAATCTTGCGCTTGCTGCAGATGAAACTAATGTGCTGCCTCCAGGTGCACGACCGTGCAGAGGCTCATCATGGGTTTCTCTCTGGTGGACTAGTGTGTACTCGGGCGAGCGTGCGCGACAGAAAAGAATGGGGCAAGGGCATGCACGCAGCGTTTCTAGGCACGCTTGAGACGTGTCGGAGACGGAACCAGGGCAGGAGCGCCAGGCAGGCTGGCGATGCGGCAGGGCAGCTATTCTTGTCGCTCCACCCTACTCTAGGGTGCTGCTGATGGCGCCGTTCTGCCCCTCGCATGTGGGCCCCAGCTCCCGTCCCCCTTCTTCTCCGGAGCCCCAGTCCGCCCTCTCTGTCTCTCTCTCTCGGTCTTTCTTTATCTCGTAATTCTTCACTTCGTGTCCAGACAAGCACACGCGCACACACCAGCCAAAAAGCATGCGCAAATGGTGGACGTAGTCCACTAGCTTCTAGACTGCCGCAGACAATGGGTCACAGGACAATAAAAATTCTAACAATGTAGCTAGCTGCCGGAAATTAAACCACCTACCACCTTTTGACAAACAAGCGTGTAGAATGTCTAAGAACTCCGTCTTTCCATTAGGCTACTGTGATCACAGATTCTGTCAGAGAATTCTAGTAGGAGATCATCGATTGTGAAAACAAAAAACAAGCGCGAAAAAAAAGGCCCGACGTACAACTAGTCACCACAATAATAATTAACAAACAGGCGGCAATTCAACAAGCTAGTCGACTAGAGGACCACGATCTCGATGGTTGTAAAAAACAAACAAACAAACAAAACGAACTCGTATACACAGTTGCGGATAGATCAATAGCTACTGCTAGTGCCTGACTACATTAACAAAAGAATTCCTGTCATGAATGCGCACCCGTCAGGCACATGGATCGATTCTCTACTGCCGACGACCGATCGACCGTTACTGTTTTGCTGATTCATCATCGCTAGGCTAACAGCAAATATTGTCTTTGTTGTATGTTGTTGCAACTACTCTCAGTTCTTCCCGATCGTCATCCCCGGCCGGATGATCCCCACTGCCCATGGATGGATCTACGATCCTGCAAAAAACCAAATCTGCGGATCTGATGCAGCGCACCTACTACTACTCCTGCACTAATTCCTTGATCTCCAACCTCCGGCCAGCTTCACCCGCAACGGTTACCACTAGCAACGTGGTACAAATCCAGACCACCCGATGGCCTGTATCTAACGGTGGACATGAGGCGGATCATTCACAAACTTCATGACATGTTTTATTGTAGAGTAATGCCCCAGGCTGTGGGCATTACCAGAATAAGGGCCCTATTGAGGCGGAGCTGAGGTGGGCCTGATTCCAGTAATGCTCATGGCCTAAGGTTTTACCTGAAGGAAAAATTGACAATTTTGTTATTTGAGAAAAATTTCCCATTATATCCTATGGGTACAAATATTGTGAGGCCTTTCGGAAAATGGAATAAGTCTTGCAGGTGTGAGTGTTTTGTTTTTCAAAATGCCCCATGGGTTCTTCCACTTGATAAGCATTCCACCAAATACACTACATATCTTGTGAGAGGTTTTTGGTTGTAAGGGTCCAGCCCTAGTATCAGGGCATTACCAGGGTAAGGGCATGATCTAGGAGATCACTGATTTGATGTAGTGTAGGGTGCCTTAGATAGGATGAGGGCATCAGAAGAGTAAGGGCCTGAACCAGTGTTTATTTTAAGAAATTTTGGTTTGTTTCCAAAGTGGCAATCATCCATAGGAAGATCTAGGAAAAATTGTGATCATCCTTAGGAATTTTTTGCCAAATCTGGCAATAAATCAGATATGAAGTACACATTTTTAATCATCTTCTCATATTTTTGGCTAAACACTGAAAACCAAATATAGAAAATCTGACTAATTTTGCTCTTTTTTCCCTCAGTTCTGGACAATTGAAAACCTTCAAAATCACTTCACTTTCGAATTTCACTTTTTGACAAAATTTCACCACTAAAGTAAAAGGCTGGCGTTCACTTGTGACGGCCAATTGCCAATCAATGTTGGACAAGTATTAGAATATGTATGAACCCCCCCCTTCAGGTACCATGGCAGTTCTTAAACTTTTATAACCATGGCTCTTAAAAAAAAAATCAAAATACCCAGTGCTGACATATAATCACAGAATGTTTTTGAGGAAAAAAGTAAAATAGTCACCCACAAAACCACCAATTTTTTTGCCCTTTCTCTGATAAAACCCAGTGGGATTTTTAGGTTTTGGGGGAGCAGGAGGCCAGGAATTAAAGGGGATGCAATGCTTCTTAATTTGATAAAAAAATTTCTCAAATAAGTGAAAGTGGTGGTTCTCTGATTCTAATTTTTTATTAAAGAAAACTTGTTTACCAGTGGTTATAATAACAAAACCAAATGTAACTGCCCAACACTAGCCTAGTGCAGATCCCAGATTAATGGTAATGCTATCCTAGTCTTCCTCTACCCTACATAAAGAAAGAGGCCAATGGAAGAGATGAAACAAGACAGATGTAAAATCAGTGGCTTAGATCAACCAATATAGAACTTTATGAACCCCAGGTCCCAAATAGTTGGAAATTTTGGAACCCTCCTTGAAAAGAAATATACCCTCCCCTATTTGGAGGTAAATTACACCAGATAGATGTGACTCTGTTGTTCACTAAAAACATTTTCATATTGGTATGCAACACTTGGACATGTGCATGACATGGAAGCTTGCACATGATCATGTACCTGAATAGGGAAGTTATGTGTGAGACTCATGCAAGGAAAGCGATTTGTGATACAATTTGATCTGGAACTTGCAAATCCCCCCTCAACCTTCCATTTCCATCACCACTGCCAACAACAGGTTTCCTTGAGGTCATCATGAAAGTTATAAGGTATATTTGTAGAACACAATTTTTTTTAAAAAAAAAATTGTTCTTGAAACTCTCTTTAATGCAAATAAGGTTCCATCTCTTTCATGTTTGGGGGATTTAATGTCACTTGGTGTGGCTTTGAGATTTCATCTTTTGCATTTCAAAAAGGTAACTTCCCTGACAATACAATTCCGTGAAACACACAAATGAAAACCAAATATCAAGATAGGGAAAATCACGCTTCTATTACTTTTGTGGGATTTTGAACTTCTGAATCCCCAAGGTCCAAGCCCACCACAACTACTAACATGTTTCTTGGTCATAAAGAGATTTAAATGCCACTTAATCATGTACATACCTGGGTCATGAGGATTGCTTAGGGCCACTTTAGACAAGGGTCCAGGGACCAAGGGTTCAGGGACCAAAAGTCCAGGGACCAATTTGAACCAAATTGAACTTTGAATAGGACCTTTCTTCACACTTTAAAAAAACACTTAAGGAGAATGTCTAAAGTCTCAGGGTCCAATTCAAGGGTCCAATATCAAAAATGTGTGAGTGACATGTGAGTGGATTATGTTCACCTTTGGCTTCTTTTTTTTTGGGTCTCTTATTTTTCATGGTTTTAAAAATTTTCTGTTTTTATTTATTTTAAACTCTTATTGATCTTCTTTCTAGCTTTTTCATTTTTTCATTTTTTTCTTTCAACACAATCACTTTCTTTCTTGGTGCTCTCTTGTTTGAAATGGGAATTGGTTTAGGAAACTCTTGTAAATCCAAATCCCCTTGCACTTGTGAAAATTAACATTTCAACCCTTCACTTTCTGTCCTGCCTGATTCAACTCAAAAGTTTAAAATGCATTTCTTCTAGCAACCACTTTTTGAGGATCCACAAAATCAGTCATGTCAACTCTAAAATTGGTCAAAATGGAGCTAGTGTGCTCTCAACAATATCCTGAATCCATAGCATGTTTTTCATTTCCATAAAGTTTGAGCAACAAGGATTTAAAAAGTAGTGAAAAAAATAAAATAAAATGAACAATGTTGAACCCTAGGTTACACTTTGATTCTCCAAACGATGAGCTTTCCTTTAAGATTTTTTTTGCTCTGGACCAATTGGTTTTCCCTCTAAAATTCTAAAATGATGTTGTGTAAGTTAAATCACAATTTGATTTGTCTTGGTCCTGGACCCTTGTCTAAAGTGACCCTTATCATGCACATGTTCAAGAACACCCCTAAACTATGAACCATGAACCTACGATGTAGCATATATCAGCTGTCAACCATGATTTACTTACCCTAAACACTAATCAGATGACTGGATGATATTTTGGATGGATGATGATGGAGGGATGAATGACAGTAATCATCATTATTTTTTTAAATGCCACTAATATATAGGCCACAAACATTTGTTCCTTTTACTTGTGGCAAATTTTACATTGTAGTCTAATGGTTTTGGCATGCTTATTCATTAAGAACTGTCCATACTCCTCACCTTGGGTACCTTGGGTGTTGTTTGACAAAAGAAAAGAAAAGAAAACCACCCAAAACCCAAAACCGTTTTCCATAACTTTGGAATATGGAATAGTCCATGTTCTGTGACAATAATAGAAATCTATTTACTCAAAACTTTTGATAGATTCATTGTGATCTTCAAAGGGGTGGCGAAACCACTTTTTTTTGGGGGGGAAAAATTAAGTGGTTGGTGGATTTGACATCAAAAAGCATTAGCACAAAAGAAATAAATAAATAAAAACAACCCAAAACCAAACAGACCGTGTTTCAATACAAAAGGACAAAACAACCTACAACCACTTTCAGTAGAGGCTGGGAAGCAAGTAGTCTCGGTTCTGAAAAGCCCTCATCTTGGTGAATCATATCCAATACCCAGATGGACTTGGAGGATCCATTTGAAATTCCCAAAAAAGTCATTTTTGGCTTATCAGGCATTTAGGGGTTAAGCCGCCACAGTGTTGTTGCCAAATCGATGTTCTAGACTCGTTCTTCCAACTATTAAACAATTATAGATGGTTTGCAGGCTATAGTTGGTAAATTATAAGCACACTGCAGGTGGCAAACAGCTGCTCCTCTAAGATTGAACTTCCTTAAGTAGGCTTTTAATCATTGGCTACATGAACCATCACGATAACCAAGTGAATTGAACAGTCAATGACAATCTGGATCTTTCTGAACTTAGCTGATCCCCATGTTGCAATTAGTGGCTTTTTTCCTTAACTTTGTAATATCATACATTTTTAGACAACTTAGCCAAATTTGGCTAGAAACAAACCATGAAAGTATAAATATTTAAGCATCCCTTAATTTATACTGTTAGCTACATATGGGAACATGATGTAAAATGTGGAAATTTTCCTAGTAAGATATTCCATATTTGGTGATGAGGCACCTCAAAAAAACACACTTATATTTATTCATTCCACCAATTTGATGAAATAAAGAAATTCCAAGACAAGAAAAACACTTGTTGCAGTAATGCTAGGGAGGGAGAATATATGTCACCCAGAACCTTACTGACCTGTTTCAAGAAGGTATTATTCTCACTATTTGTAAAACTGACAGACCACAGATCCCAGATTAAACCTAGTTTGTTTGTTTACAGAGTAATAAGACAGAAAATCAAGTCCAAAAATGACCCTATCACACAGTCATCTTACCCTTTTGTACATCAGACAGCCATCCAAACTACTTACAGAGCTCTTCTGCAAATCATTTGGCGCCTAATTGAAAACATATGAGTACAACCCCAACCAATGCTAAATTCTAGACTTGTGCTAGATACTCACCACTCAGGTGATAGATGTATATGTGTGTGTGGGTGTGTAGTCCAGATAAAGGTCGCCAAGCTCCTTTATTCTAATGTACATGTGAACTGTCCAACCCTACCCCACCATATTCTAGTGGTTCACTCCTTGCTTGACATCTTTCCAATCTCCCCCGCACTTTCTGCAACCGAAAAAAAAAAAAAAAAAAAAAAAAAAAAAAAAGGGAAAACCAAGTGGGGAGATATAAATTTATAAAATAAGCAA